>Ga0315279_10000916_pt1 | contig 52630 bp, 42 predicted proteins | sample YL17G06_20_MG_FD_203694 | JGI IMG/M metagenome (GOLD analysis project Ga0315279, IMG submission 203694) | Sediment microbial communities from Yellowstone Lake, YNP, Wyoming, USA - YL17G06_20 | ecosystem: Environmental > Aquatic > Freshwater > Lake > Sediment | place: USA: Wyoming | collected... | reverse complement strand
ACTTGTTGCGTGTAGGTTCCAGTGGTGTTGGTCGTCTGGCCATTGTTAATAGTCACGGTCTGATTGGCGGGAGTATCCCAGCCGGTTACGCTCTTGAACTCGACTGTGCAGGAGCCGATTGGAATGCCGCTTTCCGTGTCGTCGCTGTTACGCCACGTCGAAGTGCCCACTCGCCGCCACTTTGCACCGGAGTCGATGGCCTCTTGCGGGCTGATAGTTACTTTAAGCGAGCCGACTTGTTGCGTGTAGGTTCCAGTGGTGTTGGTCGTCTGGCCATTGTTAATAGTCACGGTCTGATTGGCGGGAGTATCCCAGCCGGTTACGCTCTTGAACTCGACTGTGCAGGAGCCGATTGGAATGCTGCTTTCCGTGTCGTCGCTGTTACGCCACGTCGTAGTTCCCACTCGCCGCCACTTTGCACCGGAGTCGATGGCTCCCTGCGGACTGATCGTCACCTGAAGTGAACCAATTGGCTGACGATAGGCGGCTATGACTTCTTTGGTTTCCCGAATAGTGCGGGCATTATCGCCGTCAGTAGCATCACCGGTAGCAACACCCTGGTACAGGATGCTCGGGTTGGATAAGTAAGCCACCGTGCTGTACCCGCCGTCCTCGTAAGACATCACCGAGCAGTACTTGCCGCTGTCGTTTCCGATCCAGTGCCAACCAGCCGAATAGCTGAATAGCCCGGGGCCTGGTTCTGTGGCCTGGTCTTTGCGATGACCGCAGCCCATATTGTGGCCCATTTCGTGGATATGAGTATAAGAACTTGCCTGCTGGACACGGGTCAACGAGAAGCCGTATTGGGGTTGGCCGGAAGCCGAGCTCAGCAACCAGGCAATCCCTCCCGTGTCTTCCACACGAGCGAACAGGGCAACAAGGTCAGCCCTGTATGTATTTCGCCAGCTATGCACCTCGTCCATATATCCATCATTGGTGTAGGTTAACCTATCAAGGTCGTTCCCGCTGTCGCCACTTTCCGTATAGCTGATTTCAGCAGAGTAGGCGAGGTTCATCGTAAGGATGGTGTTGCTGTTGTCGAGGGCAAGCTGTGCTTTCTCCATTGCCTGCGAGATGACATTTGCCATACCGCCCCCGGAACCGTCGGCCCACTGCCGTGCTGCCGGGGTGTAAACGACCATCACGTCGATGGTAGCCGGGTCCAGCGGTCCACCTGCGAGAGTGGCTGTGAGCATCTCCATCTCGGCGGCTTCCTGCGGTGTGGGGGGCGGCGGAATCGGTGTTGGTCCATCCTCCAATTCTTCTTCTTCAAGTTGGGCGACGTCCACATCGAACAGATAATGTTGCTTGACACCCGGTTGACTCTGGATGATGTATTGCTCACCCATCTCAGGAATGTGGATGGATATGAGACTGCGACCGGCGGTCGTGGATGCTATCACATACCCGAGAGGGTAGCCGTCAATGCGGCCCCGGATAGCGACCGTTGAGTTGATGTTCGTGGCAACCCGGTCAATACGGGCGGTGTAGAACTTGTCGGGGAAGAGGTTCAGCGCAAGTGTCTCACCCCGGGATAGCCCCCTGTCATCGGCGATGAGCGGAGTCAGATTTACGGACCGCCATCGCCGCGCAGGCGGAAACTCGCCGGTCGGCAAAGCTTCAGCAACGCCGTTCGATGCTTCTACGCGAAACTCGTTTGTGATGAGGAAATATTCTGCTCCCTGTGTCGGTATTGAGACGGCCACGATAGTCAGAATTGCAAAAACTAACCGCCTCATTTAAGGATGCCCACCTAAGAAAATAACAATCTCTTCTCACCATTCTAAATTGCCACCAGCAAGCACAAAGCATATCAAAACCACCCTGCCTTATCAATAAATTCCTCACGGCGACGGGTCGTTTTTGGAAGGAAAAGGAATAGGAGTTCCAACTATGGCAAGACAACTGGCACACTCTCGCTAAAGTCAGCAAATTCAACGCTGAAGTTCGCAGCACCGGGACCGGCCTCAATCGTGATATTCTTTATTGTTATCGTGAAAGAGGAGGTATTCAGATTAAAGCTGGCAGCGGGATAAGGTCAGTCTCGATATATTCTGGCTGAAAGATGAAAGTCTTGAGGATTCTGAAAACCTGCCAGCGCCGGAAGTAATCGCAAAGGACATTGCCGAAAACCTCCAAGCTGCCTTAGAGCAGTTCGGCAGCATCTATGAGGATTTAGGCAGTGTCTAAAAGAACGGACCAACCATCCGATAAACCGATTTATGGAGTTATAGGGGATTGACCGATGGGGCGGGTGAGTTTTTATCCGCCGCTTCGTATGGCGGATTTAGTTTTGAGGCAGAACGCAGATTTATCCGCCACTCCGTCTGGCGGACTTGCCTGCCCCTGCAAGCAGTTAGCAGGGGTCCGCCGTAGGCGGATTTATCCGCCGATGGCAGTTTTGATTCTATGTTTTGTAAGATTCTGATTTTAAGTTTTGTAAGATGCTCATAGTCTTTTTGATTAATCAAAAAGACTATTAGTCGGGTAAAGTATCTCGGCTTATCGTAAGGAAGTCCCGTCCTTCGGGACTTCGGCGGACAAGGCAATGGCCTTTCACGGAAACCTGTCTTGCTCGCCCTGCGTAGCCTCGTCGTTTCGGTCGAAGCGGGGAGCACCGCCGAAGGGCTTGTCGAACCATTTAGGATTTCGAGTTTAGAATTTCGGATTTACCCCGCCGCTCTGTTTCAGCCGGCTTACGCATAAGGCCAACGAAGTTGGCCTTGTGGACGAAGGCGCAGGGCTGCGCAAAAGCTCGCTTTGAGAATAGAACTCGCCAAGTACACCAAGCCGGCTGAAAACCTCTCTGTTGAACCGTGTAAATCTGTGCTTGTCCGCCGCAGGCGGATTAATCCGTGTCAAACCAGTCAGTGTCAGTCAGTTCCAAAAAAGTCCGTGTCAGTCAGTGTCTATGTTAATCCATCGGCATCGTCAGCCGGCACGCTCGAAAGAGCGGGGCAATTCATTTGCCAGCGGATAAGGAGCAGACCCTTCTTTTTTGCCCTTTTCCACCACGCAGGCGACTGTCTTCTTGCTATCAATATCGAATCCGATATACTTATCCATTATGAGCCTCCTTAAGCATAAAGGTTATTGTGGCACGCTTACACAGCGTGACCACGTAAAAATCTTGGGACGTTTAACGATCCCGTATTATAACCTCTGCCTGGAGGCTCCGGTTTCATAGTTTATCTGTGGTTCCCTTTGTGTCCTCGTGGCAAAAACTGCTCAAAAACCGACTATTTTTTGCAAAAAAGAGCAAAAAAGTGTAAAAAAACGCTCATTTTTACCCCTATTTTTAGCCCAGAAACAAATAAGTCCTATAAAATCACGCTTTTTACTATCGCCAGCCACCCCATTTTTCAAAATTTCCCTCAAAAACCCCTATTTTTCTCTATTTTCCGACTTTTTTTCTCTCCTTTTCTATCCTTTTTCCTTCTTGTCTTTTCTGGATACGCCCCTATCCGGATTTATAATTTGGGGGGTTCGGTCCTGCCAAAAATCCTGCAAAAAGATTTGACAGAGTGATTATATTCATTAGAATATGGGGTTTTCAGTAGTAAATGAGAATCTGTCTATGAAAAGCTTTATGGCAAAGAAAGAACAGGTCGAGCACAAGTGGCTGCTTGTGGATGCAGAAGGACTGGTTCTGGGCCGAATGGCGGCGAAAATCGTTCCCTTGCTTATGGGAAAAACCAGGCCCACATATACGCCGCACGTTGATGCGGGCGATTATGTGATTGTCGTAAATGCCGAGAAAATAAAGGTTACCGGCAAAAAGGCCGAGCAGATAGTGTACGACTATTACACCCTTTACCCCGGCGGCCACAGGTTTATCAGCTTTGCGGAAATGATGGCAAAAAATCCCGAAAAGGTAATCAAATTAGCGGTAAGACGGATGCTGCCCAAAAATAAGCTTGGTATGAAGATGCTCACAAGATTGAAGGTTTATCGCGGCCCGGACCACGACCACCAGGCCCAGAGACCCGAAAAGATAGAACTTTTTTAATGGAGACCCGGAAAGAAAATAAATTATGACAGAAACCAAACCTGATAATCCTGCTACTAATCCGACGCCGGCAACTGCCCCGCAGCCGTCAGCTAAACCGGCAAAGAGCGGAACTGATAAGGTTACTTATTACTGGGGTACCGGCAGACGAAAAAGCTCTGTCGCCCGCGTGCGAATCAAAGCCGGCAGCGGAAAACTGCTTGTCAACAAAAAAGATCTCAACGACTACTTCAAAAGAGAGCAGGATAGAAGCGCGGTTCTGTCGCCCCTGAAGACGGTTAATGCGGAAAAATCTTTCGATGTCTTCATCAATGTCAATGGCGGAGGAACCACCGGACAAGCCGGTGCGTCACAGTTGGGAATCGCCAGGGCATTAAAGACTTACGACGGAACCTATCTCCAGGCGCTGCGGGACGGCGGACACCTTACCCGTGACAGCAGAATGGTTGAAAGGAAAAAGCCGGGCCAGTCGGGTGCAAGAAAGAGATACCAGTTCTCGAAACGTTAGACGATTAATGTTTTGCAATATGAGAAGGCCGCTTGTAATCTCCAGCGGCCTTTTTTGATTACTATGGAACTATAAAGTATGTTTGGTCACAGTGACAAATTGAAAGGCACGGCTTTGATGGTCACGGCATGTGTGTTCTTCTGTGTGATGGTCTCATTAGTAAAACTTGTAACACATATCGATGCTTTTAAGATAGGTTTGTGGCGGTTTGTTACTGGCATGGGCCTGCTGGGGACGGCGGCGCTTTTTGGCAGGATACAATTAAAATTCCATAATTGGCGATTGTTGTTTGTCCGGGGACTGCTGGGCGGAGCAGGAATCGTAATAACGTACTTTGCGATTGTAAATCTGGGGATGAGCAAAGGTATGGTTCTGGTGTCGACCTATCCGATATTTGCATACATCTTCAGTGTAATACTGCTTAAGGAAAAACCAAGCGTGGTTTCAGCTTTACTGATAGGAGCGGCATTTGTCGGAATTTGCCTCGTCGTAGGAGGCAATAACGGCGGGGCGAGGGTTTTCGAGAGCTTTGGGTTCTATGAAATACTGGCGGTCAGCGTCGGTCTGATTGGCGGGATAGTCATAGTGACGATACGCAAGCTCCACGAGACGGATTCGTCATACGCGATTTATTTTTCGCAGTGCGCCATAGGGTTTTGGATAGCGGTGGTTCCTGCAGGTGCGGGGTCGAGCCGGATTGATTTCGCAGATGCTTTGATACTTGTGCTTATCGGAGTGACGGCGACGATTGGGCAGCTTATGATGACCCAGAGTTACAAACACCTGCCGGTCCGAATCGGAGCGACTTTGGCCATGCTTGAGCCGGTGTTTTGTTACTTTGCCGGCGTGGTTTTATTTGGCGAATTATTTTCGGCCAAATCCGTTATTGGGACTCTATTAATTATCGGGTCCTGCGTGGCCGTGGTTTTAGAAGGGGGGCGACCTGCAAGTGTCGCGATAGGGGTGGTCGAGAAGACATAGTTTGTTTAAGAGCGGAGTCGGCGGCAGTTCTTTGCCGGGCTTTGATTTGCAAAGTGCTATTGAGTTAATTACAATGGCCGTTGAGAACAAGCTCATCGGCTATTTTTGTTATAAGGAGAAAATATGATACGAGTCGCGATAATCGGGGCAAGCGGATATACCGGCGCAGAGTCGATAAGAATTATCCTGGGACACAGCAAGGCCAAGCTGGTCTATCTGACAGCGCTGCCGGAGGAGTGCGGGGCTGCGGCGGATGTCTTTCCGCAGTTTAAGGGCAGGTGCAATCTGCAAATTGAGCCGCTGGATTTCGGGAAACTATCCGGCTTAGCTGACGTTGCTCTCTGCTGTCTGCCTCATAAGGTCTCGATGGGATTTGTGCCGAAACTTTTAGATATGGGGCTAAAGGTCATCGATTTCAGCGCCGACTATCGAATAAAAGACGTTGCGGTCTATGAAAAGTTCTATCAAAAGCACACAGATACGGCCAATCTTGCCAAAGCGGTTTATGGTCTGCCGGAATTATACCGCAAGCAGATAAAGGGAGTCGATTTGGTTGCAAATCCCGGCTGTTTCCCAACGGGTGCGATTCTGGCGATAGCGCCCTTGCTGAAAGAAAATCTTGTTGATACGGAATCAATTATCGTCAACGCGGTAACCGGCATATCGGGGGCAGGCAAAAATCCATCGAGCAAATTCCATTTTCCGAATATGAATGAGAATATGTTTCCCTACGGAATCGGCACACATCGCCATTTGCCGGAGATGGAACAAATCGCAAGTGAAATAGTCGGCCGCGATGTTCAGATACTGTTTCAGCCGCACGCAGGGCCTTTCGATAGGGGAATTCTTTCGACGGTATATTGTCAGCCGAAGAAGAAAGTGAGCGGGGACCAACTGGCAAAGCTATATAACAGTTTCTACGCCAATGAGAGTTTTGTGCAGGTCTGCAAGGATGCGCCGGGAGTTAAGGATGTCGCAGGGACGAACTACTGCCATATTTTCGTAACCTGCGTGAAGGGCAGGATTGTAAGCTTTTCGGCTATTGATAATCTTGTAAAAGGTGCAGCCGGGCAGGCGATTCAGAATATGAATATCATTTTCGGGCTGGAAGAAACAATGGGGCTGAGGTAAGTATAAAAAAGGATAGAAAAGAAGAGTAAAAAAGTCGGAAAATAGAGAAAAATAGGGGTTTTTGAGGGAAATTTTGAAAAATGGGGTGGCTGGCGATAGTAAAAAGTGTGATTTTATAGGACTTATGTGTTTTTGGGCTAAAAATGGGGGTAAAAATGAGCGTTTTTTTGCGCTTTTTTGCGTTTTTTTTTGCAAAAATGTGCGCTTTTTGAGCAAAAATGTACCAAAATGTACCGTTTTTGAACCATTTTTTTGCACTTCTTGACTTTGGGAGTAGATGAGTAACGGGCAAAAGACAAAATTGGCCACAAAGACTCGAAGACACAAAAGTAACCACAGATTTCACTGATTAATCCGCCTACGGCGGACAAGCACGGATTTTGTTTAACCGCGGAGAACGCAAATGACGCAAGAGAAGTTCCGGCCAGCTTGGTGTTCTCGGCGAGGTATGCTTTCAAAGCAAGCTTTGCCGCAAAGCTTCGCCTTCGTCCACCCCGCTTCGTTGTTCAACTACGCAGGGCAGGCAAGGTCAACTTCGTTGTCCTTATGAGCAAGCTGGCCGGAACAGGGTGGCCTGATACTGGATACTCGATGCTGGATACTTCCGTCTTCGCTGAAGCTTCCGACTTCGCTTGCGCTACGCCGGACAAGTCGGTGGACAGGCGATGCTGAATACTTGATACTCGTAGGACAGCCTGCATAGTGAGTCATGCGAGGCGCGTAGAATGGAAGAGGACAGAAGACGGAGGACGGTTTACGGTTGGGTCTGCCAGAGAACGGAAATGGCGTCAGAGATTTTGTTTTGGGAGATTGGGAATGGTATTATCAGATTGGGGGTTTTTGCACAGAGATATAAGTATATAAGTATATGCGTATATACTTATGGAGTGCTTTAAGAATCATGGTTTTGAGAATCAAGGTTTTTATAAGAGAGATTTGAGAATGAGGGGAGAAGTAGATGGGTTGATGCCGGATTCCGCCTACGGCGGACCCCTGCTAACTGCTTGCAGGGGCAGGAAAGTTCGCCTTCTGCACCAAAACTAAATCCGCCATACGAAGCGGCGGATAAAAACTCACCTGCCAGCAGTCGGTGAAGTTATTATTCAGTTGACCTAAAAACGGTTGCTGTCCTCACTATTCCACGCCATAGAAGATAATTTAACAGATTCCTGTTAAAATTCCAATGCCTTAACTTGTTGTCTTAATTGCCCTTACGGCAACAATGCAAAAAAACTCTTGACTTTTTGGTCAACACTGCCGATAATATATAGTCTCATCTGCCATGTTGCAGAAGGAGCTCATTCGCCGTCCTTCAGGGCGGCGATTGCATTTTATGCCATTCTTTCCTTATATTTTCTTCTGAAGTACCTCCCTTTAAAATCACTATCTATATGATAAGCCGTCTTCAAAAAAGCTACAGTTCGAGTGGGCTTCTGTTCACCGGCGACTATTTTGACTGGCAGCGTTCGCTTTTCAAGGATTACCACATAGTCATAATTTTCAAGCCAGACGTAGCACGTTAATTTTCCACTCTCGTCACAAGTCCAATATTTGACTTGCGGTTGTTGCGAATTATTCAACGTCGGCGCACACCAGGGCAGGCGTTCTGCTCGCCTTGGGTCGAAGCTTCTCTTTCCCTATTTGTCGCGGTCTCTTTCAATCAGATGCCAAAAAACTACCTCATACGTTTCGCCGGGCATGACTCTCCTGTCATGCCACACTTCTATATCAGTTAATTTCGGGTTGTTTTCAACGAAGTCCCGGTGGAATATATTGTACAAGCGGCTTACAATGTCGTTGAAGTTGCCGTCAACACAGACCATTTCCGGCAACCATTGGGGAAATTCATTCATAGAATCTCCTCCTGCGGATGCCACCGGAAGAGATTGAATTTTTCCTCTCTCAGCAGGGTTGAATGCTTCAGAGAATACCGCGACCTTTCCCTTATTCTCTCTACTAATTTCACTTTAGCATCACTTGTATTCAAGTCCCTGTTTACATAAGAGATACTTCCGATGAGCAAATCAGCAAGTTGAAGCTGCTCTACTTCATGGGAGCGTACCAATTGTACCCTTTCAATGATACTCTTGGAAAAATCATACATATTATTGCACAATACCTCGTGTAGTTTTGTAACCTTTTCGCTACCTCTGGTATCCTTAATATCAAGATAAATATGGTATTCGTCGGACGGGCAAAATATCTGTTTGAGCATAGTAAAATACATCTTGTAGTACCAGTCATCGTGTGTCTGGCCGAACCGAACGTGACTGAGTTTTGACTTGTCCGGAATTATTACAGCCCTGAAGTGTAAATCCTTGCTGTCGAAAAAATAGTCCACTAAATCCAGATAAAATTGCAGTTTGGCTTTTGATACCTTAATCCATTTGGCTTCGAAATAACGGCTCAAGCCGTCTTTTACCTTTAGTTCTCTGATTCTCTCTGCGATTACCCTCGCAGAGTCACGGGGACACCAGACGGCGCCAAGAACCATTACAGGCATCTTGTCGTTTTCCAGATGGCAGCTTTCATCGCAGTATATGTTATAAATCTCGCTCATAAGTTTTTCCCAAAAAAATTTTCCGCATCTTTAGCCTGTATCTCCCCCAAAAGCAGTTTCGGCAATAACATATCCCGCAGGGCAGCAAGGATTTTGGATTCGCAGTTGTTCCAGTACTTTCGCTGATAGCATAGTCTCACAATCTCGCTTTGCGGGGTATACGACCCGCCTTCCATTTCACCGTAGAAGAGTCTGTTTTGAGTTAGAAGCGGCATTGGGTATTCCTTCCGACACACGAATAGCGAGCAAGCAACCCCGCGCTGACGCTTGGGGCTCTGAGGGGCGTCGCCGTGCCGGCGACGGCTAAACGACCACCGGCCCACTAAAAGAAATGATAAAGGGAAGTGGATTCCGTGTCAAGGGCGGTCCGCCACAGGCCCCGATAGAAGGTATCAGGACAGGCGCGGCGGGTAAACTCCGAGATGAATTATGAGCAGCCCATAGAGTTGCCGCAGTTGTAGCACTTATAGCAAGAGCCGTTGCGGACGGTGATTGAGCCGCAAATATCGCAGGGCGGTGCATCGTCCCCAAAATGCTCAAACTGGGCGTTGAACTGCTGCATAACAGCCGTTTCAGATGCCACGGGGTCTGGCTTGTCAGCCGGTGCCGGGTCCCCGCCCATCAAAGTGCTGATTCGGCTGCCTATGTCGGTAAACCTGCCTGCCGGGGCCGCGAGCGACTCTTTGGTTAAGGTTATCTGTGGGGAAGCTGAAAGCTTTGGCTTCAACTCTACCCCCGCTCCTGCCCCGGCGTGCCGGGATGCGGGGGCGGGCTTTGCCACGGTCTTCGCTTCGGCGATTTTCTGAGCCAGGTCCTTGGTCTTTTCAACCAATTCTCTGGCGGTTGTTACGTTTTTATTTTCCACAGGGACGGGCACTGCCGCCCTGTTGGGCATATTCTTATCGGCATAGCCGGGTATGAACTGGCAGCCCAGCCAGCAGAAAACGTAGTCAATTAAGCTCTTTGCAAAGGGAATGTCTTTGTTTGAGGTCATTCCGGAGGGTTCAAATCGTGCGTGGCGGAATTTGTCCACCAGAGCAATCAGCGGCACGCCATACTGCAGTGACATTGACGTGCAGGTGCCGATGACATCCATAAGGCCGCCGATGGTGCTGCCTTCCTTAGCCATAGTGATAAATAGCTCACCCGGCTGATTGTCCTCATACAGCCCGACCGTCAGATACCCTTCGTGCGAGGCGACGGAAAATTTGTGAGTAATACTGTGGCGGGTATCCGGCAGCCGACGCCTGAACGGCCGACCTTTCACGGCGCCTTCGGCGGCACTGGCTTTAGATTCCTTGTGCTTACTGGTTTTGACCGGCTGAAGCTTCTTGGAGCTATCGCGATAGATTGCCACCGCTTTTAGTCCGAGCTTCCAGCCCTCCATATAAGCTGCGGTGATGTCCTCAGTTGTGCTTTCTTCCGGCATATTGATAGTCTTACTTATAGCGCCGGATATAAATGGCTGAACGGCAGCCATCATTTTCAGATGCGCCATATAGTGAATAGACCTTTTGCCGTTACGCGGCTTAAAGGCGCAGTCGAAGACCGGCAAATGCTCTGGCGTGAGTTTTTCCGCCCCCTCGATATTTTCGTTCTGGTCGATGTAGTCGCATATTGATTTGACGTTGTCGGCGCTATAGCCAAGCCGTTCGAGGGCCATCGGCACTGTTTTGTTGACGAGTTTAAGCATTCCGCCGCCGGCCAGTAACTTGTATTTGACCAGCGCTATATCCGGCTCAACGCCAGTGGTATCGCAATCCATCATAAAGCCGATAGTTCCTGTCGGGGCAAGCACCGTTACCTGTGCGTTCCGGAAGCCGACCTTCGAGCCGGCATCGATGGCCTCATCCCAGGCGTCCTTGGCGGCGTTGCGTAAACAGGCAGGGCAATGAGATTCCGGAATGTCGTAAGCGTGCTTGCGGTGCATATTTATGACCTTAAGCATCGCATCGGTGTTCTTGCCAAATTCCTCGAAAGCCCCTTTAATCGAAGCTATTTCCGCACTCGCCACATAAGCGGCCCCCGTCATTATAGCGCTGACTGCCGCGCCCAAAGCCCTTCCCTGGTCGGAATCGTAAGGCATCGCCAAGCTCATTATAAGAGAGCCGAGATTGGCGTAACCAAGCCCGAGCGGCCGGAACAGGTGACTATTTACGGTAATCATCCTGTCAGGATAGCTTCCGTTATCGACCAGAATTTCCTGAGCAATGACAAACAGGCGAACCGCCTTCTTAAAACCGGCTACATCGAAAGAGCCGTCCTCTTTGCGAAACTTCATAAGATTAAGCGAAGCCAAGTTGCAGGCCGAATCATCAACAAACATATACTCACTGCACGGGTTCGAGGCATTAATCGGCCCGGAGTTCGGGCAGGTGTGCCAGCGGTTGATTGTGGAATGGTACTGTAACCCTGGGTCGCCGCAAATCCTTGTGCTTTCGGCGATTAGCGCCATCATCTCGCGTGCGGAGTGCTCACCCATTTTCAGGCCTGTTGTAATAGCGTAGGTGGTCCAGGTGTCATCTTTCTCCACCGCCTGCATAAAATCATCGGTTATACGGACGGAGAGATTGGAGTTCTGAAACATCACGCTGCTGTATGCTTCGTTGTTGTAGTCGCCGTCGTAGCCGGCCTCGATAAGCGCCCAAGCCTTTTTCTCCTCTTTGGCCTTGCAGGTAATGAATTCCTCAATGTCGGGGTGGTCAACCTTTAACGATTGCATTTTTGCTGCTCGCCGGGTTTTCCCGCCCGATTTGATTACAGCCGCTATCTGGTCATAGACCCTCATAAAACTCAGCGGTCCCGAAGGTTTGCCTCCGCCAGATAGCTTCTCTTTACTGCTTCGCAGGGGCGAAAGGTCAGTGCCGGTGCCCGAGCCATGCTTAAATAGCATCGCCTCGCTGGTTGCCAGCCGCATTATATCTTCCATCGAGTCCTTAACTGACTGGATGAAACAGGCCGATGCCTGTGGATATTCGTAGCTGTTTTCGCAGGCAACCGTGGAGTTCTGCTGCGGGTCCCAGCGGAAATTGTGTTTGCCGCCGGCAATCCCATATACATCGAAAAGGCCAACGTTGAACCATACAGGGGAGTTGAATGACCCGTATTGGTTCACACACAACCACGTTAGCTCATTGTAGAACGCCTCGGCATCCTCGTTGGCAGCAAAGTACCCATCCTTTTTGCCGCGGTCGGCTATTGTCTTGCAAACACGGTGAACCAGCTGCTTTACCGAGTGTTCTCGCTGCCCGGTCTCAACATCGCCGTAAAAGTATTTGCTGGCCACGACCTTCGTTGCGAGCTGGCTCCAGGATGCGGGCACTTCGATATTGTCCTGCTGGAAAATAGCCTGGCCGGTCTCACTGGAGATTTTAGCGGACCGTATTTCCCAGGCAAGCTGCTCAAATGGATGGACGCCCGGCGTTGAAAAGAAATGCTCTATCTTCAAACCTTTTGTTTCAGCGGTTTGCACAGGCGTTTCGGGCTGCAATCGTTGATTCCTGAAGGGATTCTCAGGGTCGAATTTATAGGACATTCTGCTCGCCTCCGTGCGAAAAAGATTATAGCCACTATATATAGCAAAACGACCGGGATTTGAGCCAGATATTGTAACAAAACCCGTAAAGTCAGTATCGGCAAATTAATGATAATTCAATAAGGTGTAAAGACCAAAGTTGTAATTTTTCCTGTAATTTTTTCTGCCTTTTCTTTAGTCCTTGCAGTTGCTACATCTATGAAGAAAAAATTTTTTGAAAGCCGGATTTTATTTTTAGACACCTATTAGTACTGAACCGATTTTCATCGGTCTGGATTCCCGCCTTCGCGGGAATGACAAAAAGTGATACCCACTTTTTGGAAACGTCACTAAAATAGGGTATTATTTCTGCACGAACCAAAGGTTTCGATTCAAAGTTTTGAGTTTGTTACAACTTACTTGTTAGCAGAAAGCTGCAGAATATAGAGCTAATGGCGGATAACAACGAAAAGGAGCGGCTGGCAGTGATTGGCCGGCAGATAAAGAGTTTCCCGACCGGGCCCGGCCTTTACATTATGAAAGGTGCGGGGGATAAGGTCCTCTATATCGGCAAGGCCAAAAATCTCCGCTCACGGGTGGCCAGCTATTTCCAGGCCGGCAGCGACCTGGCCGCCTCACGTGGGCCGAAAATCGCTGAAATGATAAGCAAGGTCAAAGGCGTTGATTTCCTCGAAACCCCAAATGAAGTCGAGGCTGTCCTCGCCGAGGCACGCCTCATTAAGGACATCCGCCCTCCTTACAATACCGACCTTGTCGATGATAAAACATTTCCTTATCTGGAAATTACCACGGGTGACGATTTTTCGGGCGTTTACATGACTCGAAAACCCCGCCCGAGCGGCAGCAGACTATTCGGTCCTTTCGCAGGCGCAAAAGACCTGCGGGCAGTTGTGGTAGTCCTGCAGAAGATATTTAAGTTTCGGACCTGCAAATTAAACATCAGCGAAGATGACCCGAAGCGTAAGTTCTTCCGGCCTTGTCTTTTATACAGTATAAAACAGTGCACCGCACCCTGTGCGGCGAAAATCGACAAGCGCCAGTATAAAGAAATCATCGCAGACCTTATAAAATTCCTGCACTCGAAGCGTTCCACTATCCTTCGCCAGTTAAAAAAACAAATGGCGCAGGCTGCCGAAGCCCTCGAATATGAAAAAGCTGCGATGTTCCGTGACCGCATCCGGCTGATTGAACGGCTTGACCGGCGGGGCACGCCTGATGAGAACGTCCAGCCGGAGGTCTTTGCCGCCGACCCTGCCGAGGCCCTCATCCAGTTGCGGGAATTATTGCAAACCTCCGAGCCGGTCCGGATTATTGAAGGTATAGATGTGGCCAGTATCTCGGGCGCCGAGGCGGTCGGCTCATTAGTTAAATTCATCGACGGCAGACCCTTCAAAAGCGGCTACCGCCGATTCAAAATCAAAACCGTAAAAGGGATAGATGACTACGCGATGATTGCCGAGGTCGTCAAACGAAGATACAAATACGCCCTGCGAGGTGAAGAACTCTGGCCAGACCTTATTTTAATAGATGGAGGCCTCGGCCATCTGAACGCGGCGGAAACGGCGTTGAAAGGTCTTTTCACCGCAGAGCACCCTTCGGCAAGCTCAGGGCAGGCTGCAAAGACCGCAGAGAAATCTATAATCAATTTACGGTTGGCTGCCATCGCCAAACGCCAAGAGGAAATCTACCTGCAAGGCGGCACCAGACAATTGAAACTTCCCCGGCACTCACCTGTTTTGAAGTTATTGCAATACGTCCGGGATGAAGCCCACCGCTTCGCCCAGCATTACCACCATATCCTCCGCCACAAAAAAATGCTAAATGACTCAAACTGAACATTTGAGAGTAGTGAGTGGTGAGTGGTTAGTTTGGGACGCATAAAAAAGGGAATCAGGATATCAGAGTATCAGGAGGCAGGATTTCAGAATATCAGGGTATCAGGAATCAGAGCAAAAAACTCATATCAGACCAAAAACAGGCCAAATCTGACAAAAATCTGCAAAAAAACGGGCAAACAGCCCCAAAATTTTCTTGCTTTTTAGCGTCCTATAAGGTAGAGTAAATTCTGACCCTGCTGCTATGACGGCAGCAATATACAGAGATACGGAGGTTTCCCAAACGTAAGCAGGATGCAAAGCGATTGAGGAATGCGCAGACAGAGAAGTCTGTCTGGTATTCCAGAGGGTGGAGAATGTAAATAAGATTAAGAGGAGGATGTGATGAAAAGGCAAATCTTTGCGGGGGTAGTGTTCGCAATTTTCCTTACGGCGATTGGTTCTGGTGCGCCGAAGACGGAAATCCGCTACCAGACCAGCGACCTCGGCTTGGGACGCTGGCAGTATACATACGACGTAACCAATATCAGCTTGACGGTGCCGATTGAAGAATTTACTATCTGGTTTGATTTTGGACTTTACGATAACCTTGCTATCGAGACGCCTGACCCGCCGGCGAGCAACTGGAGTGAGATTGTGATTCAGCCGGAGCCGGTTTTACAGGATGACGGCGCTTATGACGCAAAGGCATTGGGGCCGGGCATCGGCATTGGCCAAACGGTTAAGGGCTTTGCCGTCAGTTTCGATTGGATGGGTGACGCTGTTATGCCGGGTTCACAATTCTATGAGATAATCGACCCGGTGACATACCAGAGGATTGATTCAGGATACACTGTGCCGGAACCCGCCTCCGCGGTGATGGTGTTTGGTGGCTGGGTATTACTTGGTTTGCAAGGCAGGCGCCGAAAGCGGGAGACGTGAGGTCGCTTCGGCGGGCAAGCCGGCGACGCTACTTTTGCTTGGCTTAGGAGGACTGGTTTTGAGAAGAAAAAAGGAACCACGGATTACACAGATTAACGCAGATTAAAAAAGTGAAAAATTGCCACAGAGACACAAAGGTACACTAACCAATTAACCAATAGTGAGCAGTGAGTGGTGAGTAGTGTCTTGGTGACTTGGTGGCAGAAAAATAAAAAGAGGAAACGAAAATGAGCGGGATAAGAAATCCGAAAATCTGGCTGGTAATGAACGCTCTTTTATTATGCATATCGGGCATTACTACTGCCATTGAAAGACATGTGCCAAGTCAATATTCGACTATTCAGGCAGCGATTGACGCTGCGGTTGATGGTGATGAGGTTGTCATGGCTCCCGGGACTTATACCGGTGATGGCAACCGCGACATTGATTTTCTCGGCAAGGCCATCACGGTCAGAAGCGTTGACCCGAATGACCCCAATATTGTTGCTGCAACGATTATTGACTGCAACGGCACTCAAATCGAACTGCATCAAGGATTCTACTTCCATAATGGTGAAGAAACCAATTCAGTTTTGGATGGACTCACTATAATAAACGGTAATGCCGAGTATGGTGGCGCCGTTTACTGTCAGGAGAGTAACCCGACGATTGCAAGATGTGTCATAAACGGCAATACGTCAATGAATGGTGGCGGAGTTTTTTGCTCCTTCAGCAGTCCAATCATTGATCAATGCACGATAAGCGGAAACGCTGGTTCCGGAATTTTCTACTCCTGTAGTAACCCGATAATTTCTAACTGTAATATAATAGGCAATATTTCCAACGGCACCGGCGGTGGAATCCTTTGTTCTATCAGCCGTTCAAATGTAATAAACTGTACGATCATAGGGAATACAGCGAGAGGGCAAGGTGGTGGAATCTACATCCTTAGTAGTGAACCGAACATTACCAACTGTATCATCAGCAACAATTCTGCTAAAGGTGCCTGGGTTGAAGGTGGCGGTATCTTTTCCGCAATGAGCAGCCCGGAAATTAGCGACTGTATTATAAGCGCAAACACGTCGGACTGGGGCGGTGGTGGAATCTTCTGTAGCGAAAGCCTAACGATTGGCAACTCCACAATCACCGGAAATTCAGCGAGGCATGGCAGTGGAATAAGCTGCGGCGGTCCTCGCAAAAGCAATATTAAAATCATTAACTGTATCGTATGGTTTAACGGGCTATCTATAGCCAGGTCTGCTAATGCCGTTGTGACATATAGCAACGTTCAGGGCGGATGGACTGGAACTGGTAATATCAACGCCGACCCGTGTTTTATTGATGCGAAGAACGGTGATTTTCATTTACTGCCGGAGTCGCCGTGCATAAATGCGGGGGACCCAAATTTCATCGCTGAAACGAACGAGACCGACATTGACGGCGAATCTCGCGTAATGCTCGGGCGGGTAGATATGGGCGCAGACGAGTGGCCGGGGCCGTGGATGATATACGTGGACTCAGATGCCAAGGGTGCCAATGATGGCTCAAGCTGGGGGAATGCTTATAACTACTTACAGGATGCACTGGCGGATGCTAATTCTGCGGAAAAGCCGGTTGAGATTCGAGTTGCACAGGGTATTTATAAACCGGATAAGGATACAATGCATCCCACCGGCACTGGCGACAGAACGGCTGCATTTCAGCTAATAAATGGCGTAAATATAAAAGGCGGTTATGTTGGCCACCGAATGTCTTTATCGGGGGCAGACCCCGATGTACGAAATATCAAACTGTACGAAACTATCCTTTCCGGCGATATAGGCGCACCATCGGATGCAAACGATAATTGCTACCATGTCTTCTACCATCCAGAGGGGTTGAATCTAAATGCTACTGCAATCCTTGACGGGTTTACAATAACCGGCGGCAATGCCAACAGCACCAGTGACCCACACACGTATGGCGGCGGAATGTTAAACGACCGGTACAATAGCCCGAGAGTAACCAACTGCATCTTCAGCGGAAACTCGGCAGTTGCCGGCGGCGGGATGTTCAACTGGGACGGCAGCCCGACCGTGAAGGACTGCATCTTTACCGTAAACTCGGCCAACAACGGCGGGGGGATGTTCAACTACGAGGACAGCAATCCGATAGTAGAGGACTGCACATTCAGCGACAACTCGGTCCGATACCACGGCGGCGGGATGTTCAACTACGAGCGCAGCAGCCCGACTGTAACTAACTGCAAATTCAGCGGAAACTTGGCTGAATACCGGGGTGGCGGGATGTGCAACGGCTCCTACAGCAGCCCGACCGTCAATAATTGCACATTCACTGAAAACTCGGCTGAAGACGACGGCGGCGGGATGTGCAACAACTACTACGACAGCAACCCGACCGTCAATAACTGCACCTTCAGCAACAACTCGGCCAACGACTACGGCGGCGGGATGCACAACTACAAAAGCAGCCCGACTCTGACCAACTGCGCATTCAGTGGCAATTCGGCCATCGACGGCGGCGGGATGGACAACGATTACAGCCGCCCGACAGTGGAGGGCTGCACCTTCAGCGGAAACTCGGCTGAAAGGTACGGCGGCGGGATGTTAAACTTTTGCAGCGGCCCGACCGTAACCAACTGCACCTTCAGCAGAAACTCGGCCAGCAGAGGCGGCGGGATGGGCAACGGCTACAGCAGCCCGACCGTGACCAACTGCATTCTCTGGGCTGATGTGCCCTCGGAAATATACGGTGCCACGCCGATTGTAACCTACAGTGACGTTCAGGGCGGCTACGCCGGAACCGGCAATATCAACGCCGACCCGTGTTTTGTCGGTCCTGATAGCAATGATTTTCATTTATTGCCGAATTCGCCATGTATAAATGCAGGCGACCCAAATTTCATCGCTGAACCGAACGAGACCGACATTGACGGCGAATCTCGCGTAATGCTCGGGCGGGTAGATATGGGCGCAGACGAGTTTAATCCTTTCACTGCAACCTTTGAGGTCGTAAACAAAAGACGAACCGACAGAACGGTATTTGAATACGATTGCAAGATAACCGTAAGCAATAGGTGGCACAGCGCACTTAAAAATCTGCAACTTGAGCTTGCAAAGGTGCCGGACAATATGACCATAGTGGACCCGCAGGTCAGTTTTGCCGACACTGAGCTTGAGCCCGGCCAATCGCTGACCAGCATCGATACCTGCACTTTTCGGGTAGATAGGTCGCAGCCGATTGATTCAGCCGAAATAGCCTGGTGGGTGAGGTGTGATATAATAGATACCGGTCAAACAGTGCAACATACAGCTTCAAGCATCCTTTACCTTGAGCCGGAAAATAGAACAGGCGAGCTTACCGGCGAAGGCAAGATAGGTTTTGAAGATTTAGCGGAAATGGCTGGACGATGGCTGAAGGCGGATGGAGATGGGGTAGTGAACTTTATCGACTTTGCAAGGATTGCGGAGAAGTGGCAAGGGCAATAATTTAATATTTTCGTTTTTCGATTGAAAGAGAGATTGCTTCGCTGCGCTCGCAATGACAGCAGGCAGGAAGGAAGACCGTGATTCGTGGCTCGTGGCTCGTAGTTCGTAGTGCGTATTGTGTGGTGCGTGGCGTAACATAGTGAAAAGTGTCGATTTGGTAAAGGTGCTGTAGGCGGATAAAGGCGCCACGGCTTCCTCTGGACCGTGGCGCCTCGTCTTAATGGTGACTATTCATAAAGGTGTGTGGCCTCTGTTTCTTCAACAGGACGCGTAAGCTGGTCTGTGTTCATAGTAACTTTGAAACGGATATCTCCCGCCTTGACAGCCGTGACAACCACATTCCAGGTCGCCTTGGACCTCGGCCCAAGAGTCGCCAGAGATGCGAAGTTCACGGCGCTACCCTCTAATGTGCCGGCAGTTGGACCGCTTGACGAAACGTATCGCTCGCTATCTTCCAGAGTGCAGGTAATACGGATGTTCGTGCTCGCGGCCGAACCCTGGTTCGTAACCGTAATCACGTATGTCGTGCGGCCATTTACCTGGACCGGGTCATCGACATCGCCGACTTCCAGCAGCACTCCCGAGATTCCGGCCACCAAAGTTTTTGCCGAAGCAGTTACGGCATCTGTGCAGTAGGCAGTTACGCTTGTGGTGATAGCCAGCGTGTCCGCTTTAGTTGGCATATAGGACACCCGCACATTCCTGGAAGCCCCGGGTGCAATTGTGCCGAGCTGCCAGAATAATCTTGAGCCGGAAAGTTTCGCGCCCGTAGTTGCTTTTATTGAGGTTACTGCTGATGGAATGGTATTTTCTATAACAGTATTTTTCGCCGGCCCATCTCCTTTATTGGTAATGGTTATATCATAAGTCAGGGGCCGACCCAGATAATGCCGTTCAGGAATGGTCTGGCTGATTGTCAGCACCGGCTGGCCTACGGTCATTGTAGCTGCCGATTCGGCCCTCGGACCGGCCGGCGAGCTGGCTACCGTCTGGCAGACGTATTTGCCGGTCTTGACAGCCCGCAGCTCGGCTGCAAATTGCCGCGACTGGCCTGGCGTTAAGGTGCCCACATCAAATACGATTTCGCTCTTGCCGTCGGATGTCTGCAGCCCTGGAGGAAGGGTATCTACGAGCTTGACGTTCTGGACAACGCCTGTTCCTGAGTTGGCCACCACGAATTTTACCGGAATCGGGTCGCACAACAAAACATCAGAGGGCGCGACCCTCAACAACTCCAGCTTCGGCTGGATAACCTTCACGCTGGTACAGGCCGGAATAACCTGGGTGACGACGGTAGTGCAGTGTTTAAGAAAACCACCCTCGGTAGCCACGCCGGAAACTGTAATCTGCTTGCTGGTTTTTGGCTCAAGCAAATCCACCTCCCACACAAGCTGCTTTGCCAGGGTTCTTGCCGGCGGATTGGAGTTTGTGAGTCTGAAATTCTCCGGGATGTCTTCGGTTATCACAACACCGATCAGTGCCATATCCGTTAGATTTGTGAATTTGATGAAGTAGTCGAATGGCTTATTTGGCTCAACTTGCTCCGGCATAGATTTGTCCACCCGGACAACCCCACATTCTGCGCACGGGTATGTCCTCGAGACAGTGTAAGAGTTGCCCTCATTGGCAGCTACCGCTCGTGGTTTGACGGTGATAGGTGCGTTCACAGCCGGCTGAACGGGAGGCCTTGCTGGCTCTGTGAGCGGCCTTATAAGAGTAGGTCTCTGCACCGGAGCCGGCGTAGCTACCGGCGCCGATGGAGCCGTGGCTACAACTGGAGTGTCCCTGCTACCGACAATCTTTTCAGTGCCTGCCGGCTCCGCTCCACCCTCGGCGGGCCAGAGATTGCACCAGCTCCGGCAGCTTAACGACCCGCATAGGATAAACACCAATAAAAGAGACCCAATAATCCGCCATTTATCCATTGTATGTCTCCCTTCGGATTACAATCTAAAATTTAAGATGCAATCCGTCATCGCCGTAATTTTGTCGACCCGGTCCGGCAGGACGTTTTTGCCGGAGATGGGCCGGCGATGCCGGACCACATTTTTACATTTTGCGTTTTTAATTAAAGTCTGCATCTTCCTTGTGCGTTCCGGAGGTTATATCGGAACTCGCCTCGGCCAAGTTAATCAAAAATGAAAGGGCTTTTTGCCCTCGTGATAATTTTCACCTGTGACAGCCAACTTTTCCGGACCTTGCGAATATCGCTTTTATCTAATTGCCGCCCAGGCATCTGCTCTCAATAAGAACCGGATAGGGTAACTAAAAATAGATTCCTGTCGTGCTTGAACAAAGGAATGTAATTGCGATGCTTGGCGTTGTCTTGCTCGCGTTACTTTTACCGGAAGGTCTTCTCCGAGGTTCTCTTAAATGAGCCAGGAAACTATTGTCAGGAGCAGACGCTGCTTTAGGTCTCTGGCGTAAGCAGTTGCTCGCAGTGTTGCCTTTATGACTTTGGCTGCGCCTCCGCCCGCAGACGGCAGCAGGGTATTTGAGATATTCTCGGTTTCGTTAATCTCATATTCACAGCCTCTTATTACCGCAACGGGGATGCCGGCGCCGGTCTGGCCGAAAACAAGCGCCGAGGCGCTTGTCAGCTCGTTGGCGACTAAGTCCATTCCGCCGAACTTGGGCCTGCCGAATAAATCCTTCTGGCCGAACATCTTTGATACGGGTGCGATTCCTGATGACCCGACCGCAAAGTCCATTGTGCCGAACGGTATCATCTCGGTATCCGCTAAGATTACGGCAACTTCTTTGCCGCAAAGCCGATGAATTTGCTCTCTAATATCCTTTGCCGCCTGGTCGGGGTTATCAGGAAACAAGCTCACTATGCCAGCCGGATGGTTTGAGCCGTCAATGCCTGCGTCGCAGGTGTGGATTCGTCCGTCTTTACCTTTTGTTATGCAGAGGGCCTGCTCGTGCTCAACAAGCTCCCTGCTGCAACGGCTATCCTTTGAGGCGTTTATAATGTGCCGCTCAATTTGGCCTTTGAGGGGAAGGATTGCCAGGATTTCGTGACCTTCATCAAAAATCATCTGGAGCCATTTTGCGTCTTTGCCTGTCTTTCGGGATATGGACAGGGCCTTTTTGCCCGGCACAACATCGGCCATTTTCCTGGTTCGCCCAGCGGCTTTGGAGACGATTTTACTCGTCAGAACGAGGACGTCTTTATTCTGCAGGCCGCCGATTTCACGCTCCGCCGCCACGCGGATTATTTCAGCTAAGTTGTCACCCTGATTGATTTCCGGTATGGTCTGCAGGCCCAGGACCTCTATCTTTTTCATAATCACACCCACCAGGAATCGAAAGTTCCTTAAGCGTTTTTTCAGAAAACCCCCTCAGGCGAACATCATCGCCGAAGAGCTTTGCCTCAACATAACGTAAGCCGAAGCTTGCAGCCAATTCCGCCATCGGTTTGGCTATATCGGCGGTGCCGAGATTTCCAAGTATTTTCGGCGCAATATAAACGCAGATTTCGTCGGCGAGATGCTCCTTCAGGAACGAGCCGAACACCGTCGGGCCGCCCTCAACGAGCAATTGTGAAATGCCGCGTTTACGCAATTCGTCGAGCAGAAAATATAGATTGGACCGGCCTTGTATCTGGGGATATGCGAGCACCTCGGCTCCTTTTTCGGCAATCGCCTGCACAATTTGTGGATTTGCCTGCACCGAGGTCTCACTTGCCAGGATTAGAACGGGACTATCTTTAGTGGTCGCAAGAAGTTTACATTCGAGGGGGATTCGCAGGTAAGTGTCCAGCACGGCTCTAATAGTTTTTTTGCCCTTGCTCGGACGAGGAGTCAGTAACGGGTCATCGGCAATTACCGTATTTATACCCACCAGTATCGCCCCGGCTCGCCTGCGCAGCCGCTGCACATCATTTCTGCTTAGTTGGTTGGAAATCCACCGCTCCTGGTCGCTTTTTTGTGCCCATGCAAGTTTGCCGTCGATACTCTGTGCCCACTTCAATATCACCCAGCAATTGCCTGTGGCGGCGAATTTGATAAAAGGTGCATTGAGCAGTTTGGCCTCCGTCTCACGTAGTCCGGTCTCTACCTGGATTCCTGCATTTCGCAATTGCTCGATGCCTTTGCCGTTAGCGTGCTCCGATGGGTCGATTGTTGCGACGAAGACCTTTGCCGGCCCTGCGGCGATTATTGCCTCTGTGCAAGGCCCGGTTTTGCCCTTGTGGCAGCACGGCTCGAGCGTGACGAACATCGTGGCCCCGCGAGGGTTGACGCCGAGGGTCTTGCAATCCTGCAGGGCGTTTATCTCCGCGTGGGGACCGCCGAATCTCATGTGCCAGCCCTTGCCGATAATCTGGTTGGCTTTTACGATGATGCAGCCGACCGCGGGATTCGGCTCAACCGAGCATACTCCGTGCCGGGCCAGCTTCAACGCCATCTGCATGTATTTTTCGTCTTGTGCACCCATCTGAAACCCAATGCTCAAAAATTTTTGCACTTTCAATTTTACGTTTGCTTTATCACTTTCAGAAATTCCTGCTCGCTCATCACCTTAACCCCCAGTTTTAACGCCTTGTCCAGTTTACTTCCGGCATCCTTGCCTGCCAATACAAAATCTGTTTTCTTACTGACACTGGAGGATGCCTTTCCGCCCGCCTGCCTGATTGTTTGCTCGACCTGCTGGCGCGTGAAATTTTCAAGCTCGCCCGTAACAACGATTGTTTTGCCTGCCAGCGGACCCGAACGCCGGGCCTTTCCGCCTACGGCGGGATGCGGCTTTACCCCCGCAGCCAGCAATTGCCCTATCACCGACTTATGTCTCGGCTCACGAAAATATTCATAGACGCTTTTTGCTATGGTCGGCCCGATTTGGTCAATCGCCTGAAGCTTATCCTGGTCCGCAGTCATAAGTGCATCAAGAGAGCCGAAGTAGTCGGCCAGGATTTGCGCCGACTGGCCGCCGATATGGCGGATACCCAAAGCGGCAATAAACCGCCACAATGGCCGGGTCTTGCTCTCCTCTATCCCTTCTATTACATTGGAGGCGCTTTTCTCAGCCATACGTTCCAGCTCAATCAGGTCCGATTTTTGCAGGTTATACAGGTCCGCAAAGTTCTCCACCAGCCCGGCTTCAACTAATTGCTCAATTAAAGCAGGCCCAAGATTTTCAACATCCATCTGGTCCCTGCCCGCAAAATATCTTAAGCGCTCCTTCAATTGGCCGAAGCAGGCCGGGTTGAGACATCGGATATAGACCCCATCCTCGTCTTTGGCTACCGCAGAGCCGCAGTTCGGGCATTTTTTAGGCGGCCTGAAGGGTGCCGTGCCGGCAGGTCTTTGCTCTTTTATCACCTCCACCACCTGCGGTATGATTTCGCCGGCCTTTTCAATCACAACGGCGTCGCCGCAGCGGACATCGAGCCGATTCAATTCATCAAAGTTGTGCAAACTTGCTCTCTTGACGGTCGTTCCCGCCAATTGGACCGGCGTCAAATTGGCAACAGGCGTCAGGATGCCGGTCTTGCCTACCTGGACATCTATTGATTCGACAACCGTTTCCGCCTGTTCGGCTGCAAATTTGTAGGATATGCACCACCGAGGCGCCCTGCCTGTTGCACCGAGGGCTTCTCGCTGCTCGAGGCGGTTAATCTTTATTACCATACCGTCAATCTGGTAATCCAACTTTGACCGTTTTTCACTCCAGCCGGCGCAAATATCTATTACTTCGTTTATATCTTTTGCTTTTTCAATGTGAGGATTGACGGGCAGCCCCAGTTCCTTAAATCTCTGTAATGTCCGGTAGTGGTCTTGGGCCAGCGGCTCGGAAAGCTCGCCGGTTGCATAAGCAAAAAAGGACAGATTCCTCTGGGCGGTGATTTTTGCATCCAGCAGTTTCAAGGAACCCGCTGCAGCATTTCGAGGATTCGCAAAGACCGGCTCGCCGGCCCCTGCGCGAATCTTATTTAACTCGACAAACGCCTTCGTGGGCATATAGACTTCGCCGCGAACTTCGAGCGCATCGGGAATTTTTTTCTCCGCCAAAAGCACAAGCGGCACAGCTTTTATCGTCCGCACGTTTGCGGTAACGTCATCGCCCACTTCGCCGTCACCGCGAGTAGCTGCCGTAACGAGTTTGCCCTTTTCATAGCGTAAGCTTATCGCAAGCCCATCGATTTTCAACTCTACCACGTAATCATAATCTCCGGTGCCGAGTCCCTTGCGTATCCTCTCATCAAACGCCTTTAGGTCCTCGGCGCTGTAAGTGTTGTCAATACTAAGCATCGGCACAACGTGTCTGACGGTAGCAAAACCTTCGAGAGGAACGCCCGCCACCCGCTGAGTAGGCGAATCGGCTGTTATAAGTTGCGGGTTTGCCTGCTCTAATGCTTTTAGCTCGGCAAAGAGTGCATCGTATTGTCGGTCGCTGATTTTCGGCTGATTGAGCACGTAATAGAGGTAATCGTGCCTTCGAATCTGGTCCCGCAACTGCTCAATCCGTTTTTTTACATTCTGCGCCATAATAACTTAATTTATATTGTGTTCCGGCTTATTTTGCAATTTTTTTGAAAAAGGCCACAACCGCCCCGAAAATAAACCCGCCAATATGAGCACACCAGGCAATTTGTGATACGTCACTGTTTTTGGACATAAATGCAGATGTTAGCTGAATAACAAACCATCCTCCCAGATACAAGACTACCGGCACTTCGATTGTTCTGTACCAACAAAACACAGTCACGTTTGCTGATGGATAAAAAATCAGATACGCGCCCATAATACCGGAAACCATACCGCTTGCACCTATAACAGGTATCGTTGAGCCACGGTTGAAAACGCAGTGCAGGATACCTGCGAGCAGCCCACAGGAAAGACAAAAAATCAGATACCCAGGCCGACTGAACCTGTCTTCTACATTATCTCCAAAAAGCCACAAAAAAAGCATATTAAATATCAGATAGAATACCCCCGTGTGCAGAAACATAGAGGTCATTAAGCCGACACCAAAAAAGTGAGCCGGGACAAGTCCAAATTTGTCTATAAAACTTTTGGCATCAGCCACCAGGAAAATCTGCCCTAAAAAGACCAGTATGCATAAGGCAATAAGCGAAATTGTAACAAAAGGAAATCTCTCTCTGGGTGTATCATCTGATATTGGGACAACAAACCTTGGGGCAAATAGAAAATAGCCGATAAGAGGTTCTTCCGTCTCCAGGTCCGGCCGAGCCGCTGCATCAGCAAGACCTTCGCCGACCGCAGTAGCAGCCGGGTTCTCCTTAAGATAACTGGCTATTGCAATGACTTCTCCGCCATCGGCCCAGATTCCACCGCAATCAGGACACCTATCCAGGAATATGTTGGAATCATAGGAATAATTGAACTTTTGAAGTTTCTTGCCACACTTAGGACAGAACTTATCTTTTTCTTTAATTTTATACAGAGGTTGAACGTTTCTACGATGGAAAAGCTTGAATTCCTCGGGAGAGATTTTTTCGTTCTGCGACAGGAGTTTCACAAAATCTGCCAGTTCCCCCGAATCAAACCAGATGCCTCTGCATTTTGAGCAGACATCCACGATGGCTGATTTGGACTTTACCTGCCGCAATGTATTTGAGCAAACGGGGCATTTCATCAGCAGACATAATAAAGGAATGTAAAGCAAAATTCAACAGTCCTCGCGGAATGTGAACGCATAGTCCTTCCACTTCTCCAGTTTACCAGGGCAGGATAATCAGCAGAAATAGTAAGCACTATATCATCGCCGATTACGACGGGGCGGAAGCCGCGGGCTTTATGGGGCTACAATCACCGAAAGAGAAATACGGATGCCACAATCATAAATAGATAAAAGAGGACAAATCCCGCGGCTATAATCGTAGTGATAATTGCAAGCACCTTGCGTCGGTCGAAAACAATCCCCAGGATGCCAAGCACCAGGGCGACAGGGAACGAGCACATTATCAGCAATCCTCCAAGGATTGCGAGTGGACTGCCTCACCCAAGCGGAAGACAAGTAAGAACAACAAATGTTACGATGGGTATGGCGATAAAAATGGTTGCTATTTTTCCTAAACGCATTTTGGACCCTTTCCCCCCGCGTCTTCTTGTCGAAGACAAGAGCGGGGGCTGAAACCAAATCTTCGATTCTTTCAACATAAACTATATCGGTCTTCACCCTCCTTGTCAATTAAAATATCGAGAATTGTCAATTATGGCGAGTTTTTCAAATACCGCGTATTACCAACACGCCGCGTTACCCCGATACGGTCAAAGTAATCCAGAAGCGGAATAGCAAATTTCCTGCTGGTATCGAGGAGATATTTGAACTTCACACTTTCCAGTTTGCCTTCCTTTTTGATGAAGGCAATTAAAGTCTGGCGGGCTTGCTCAATGGCGTCGCTATGGAAAAACAAATCCTTCTCCACCTGGACAAGATGTCCCTGCTCAATCAGTATCCGCAGAATTTTCTCTACCTGCTCTACAGAGGCGCGAGCGTGCTCAATAACATCCTGGCGCTGAGGCGGATTGAAACGCCGACCGCTAAAAAGCGATTCAACGTTTTCCAGTAATTTCTGCTCGTCTTCGCTGAACGTTTCCCGATGCGAGGGAATAGCCAGGCGATGCTTTCTTTCTACCAGTTTGTCATGCGAGACTAACAGCTTGATAAGACCATCAAAAACATCCTTCCTTAGTTTGGATGCCTCATAAAATTGCTCGATGGCTATCCCCGGGCTTTCGGGCCTGCTGTGGTGAAATTCACCGACAATATCAATCAGCCGTTTCTCAATATAGTCCACCGAATTATTATGAATGAACAGCCTCGGACTTATTTCGATAACCTTACCCTCGCGGACAAGCTCGGCAAGGATTTCTTTCAATGGTCCCGGGAGCAGCTTGGTCCGAAGCGAAAGTTCGGTTTCACCGGCAGCGAAACCCTGGGCGGTTTTTATACCATACTCAACAAAATCCTTCTCGACAGGCACCGCCTTCGCCCGCTCCTTAGCATCCCGGAGTGTATCAGGAAGGTTTCGCCGCAGCTTGTTTGGGATTGCCTCTATAATTATCCCCCCGCCGACTGTCTGGACGGGCGAAAGGGTCCGCACTATGAAGCGGTCGGCTGGTCCGGCGACAACCGGCTCGCTTAGTCCGACTTGAATAAGACAATCCTCGCCGCCGGTAACGCTGTTTCCCTCCAGCAGATATATTGTTGCAACAACTTCGCTTGTGCCGGTATGAAACTTTATATTGGTTCCGTTTTTTAGGCGTAATCTATTAGGCGGAAGCACTTGAAGTTTACAGAGATACCACTGCTGGGGCCGGAAGTATTCCCCGACTGTAACCACATTGCCTCGCGCGATGGTTTTGTAGTCCCACTGGGGGACATTGAGCGCAGCGCACTGGCCAACCACAGCAGTGTCGCTGTTTCGATTATAGACCTGTATAGCCTTTATTCGGCCTTTGGCGGCGTGGGGGAAAAGAATCAGCTCGTCGCCGATTCTGGCTAAGCCCGAAACCGGAATGCCTGCAACTACCGTGCCGTAGCCTTTAACGGAAAACGCTCGCTCAACCGGCAGCCGAAATACGCCGTCGGTTTTTTTCGGCTTGATGACGTCCACAAGCTCCTTGAGGGTATCGTAAAAGGCATCAAATCCCTGGCCGGTGATGTTTGATACACCAAGAATGGGCGCACCCTCCAGAAATGTTCCGGCAAGAAAATCCCTGACCTCGGCAGTAACAGCTTGCAGACGCTCCGGCCCGACGCAATCCACCTTTGTCAAGGCCACGATGCCATATCTGACACCGAGCAGCGCGAGGATGTCGAGATGCTCACGTGTCTGCGGCATCACGCCGTCATCTGCGGCGATTACGAAGATGGCCCCATCAATACCGGTTGCACCGGCAACCATTGTCTTTATAAAATTCTCGTGGCCTGGAACATCGACAATACCGACCTCAATATCGGAAATTGTGCACGGTGCAAATCCAAGCTCGATGGACATTCCGCGCTCCTTTTCTTCTTTGAGCCGGTCTGTGTCGCATCCCGTGAGGCATTTTACCAGTGCTGTTTTGCCGTGGTCTATATGCCCGGCGGTGCCGAGCGTGATGTTGGCTTGCAGTGTTTGCATAGGCCCTATTCTCCCCGGCCAAGAATCTCAAGCAAAGCTCTGACAATTACCTCGGCATCCCCATCTCGCAGCGTTCGGGGGTCGATGAGGACCTGGTCATTCTGGATGCGTGTAAAAATCGGCGTGCTGTATTGGCGAAGCTGTTTGGCAAGTGACGCTGCACTAATCTTTTCCGGCTGCACCGCTGCCAGCATTGTCGCCAGGTTCTGAGTGGGTAAGGAGCCGCTGCCTGTCTGCGAAAAACCGGGGACCGTTTTAACAACCGCGTTGGAAATGCCCTTACTAAGCTGCCGGACCAGACGTTTCGCTTCGCTTGTGACATCGGACAAACTGCGCATAAGCATCTGCAAAGTCGGGACCTCGCGAAGAGCAATCAGCTCGTCCAAGAAAAGCTTCAACGTAGCTTCCATTGCCGCAAGGGTGAGCTTTCCTACCCGGACGATTCTGAAAAACTGATTCTTCCGTATGGCGTTTATCAGCTTGGCTTTGCCGAGAATAATTCCACCCTGAGAAGCTCCTATCAGCTTGTCGGTGCTTGAGGTGACAATGTCAGCACCCTTGCTGATGGATTCAATTAAAGTCGGCTCAGGCTCAAAACCGAAACGGGAAAAGTCTATTAGCGCCCCCGACCCGACATCATCTATCATAATCAGGCCGTGCGTATGCGCTATCTCGACAAGCTCGTCCAGAGGCACCTCCGAGGAGAATCCTTGAATCCTGTAGTTGCTCGGATGCACACGCATAATGGCCGCGGTGTTTTCGGTAATGGCATTGACGTAGTCGTAAGGGTGCGTCTTATTGGTAGTCCCTACCTCAACAAGTTTTGCCCCGCTAAAAGCCATAACATCCGGCAGGCGAAATGAGCCGCCGATTTCAACAAGCTGCCCGCGAGAAACTATCACTTCTTTGCCTTTTGCAACGGTGGTTAGCACGATAGCCGTAGCAGCGGCATTATTGTTGACGACTGTTGCCGCCTCGGCGCCGGTCAGTTGCTGCAACAGCCATTCAATCCGCTCATCGCGTTTTGAGCGTTCGCCTGTTTCGATGTCCAGTTGCAGCAGTGAATATCCCGATAGTTCTTTCTGAATCTGGCGAAGCGCCTGCGGAGCAAGGACTGCCCGGCCAAGCCCGGTGTGCAAAATGATTCCTGTCGCATTAATAGCTTTGCGATAATACGGCTCGATAATTGCTTTCAGGTGTGCCCTGACGCCGGCCATCACCTTCTGACGAATTGTCTCCTCATCCGTTTCGGGCGCATTTTCGGCGGTAATAAATTTTCTAACTTCCTCAACCGCTTCGCGGACCGAATTGGCTACCGCCTTTCTGCCAATCCTGGCAATGAAACTGTCCAACTCCGGCTCTTTTAAGAGGGTATCTACCGACGGCAATTTCCGCAAGCCATCCACAGCAGACCCGTTTTGCCTTTTCATAAGTTACCCCAAAATTTCCCGTGTCCCTGATAAACTATAAACTACAATACGACATTTCCCATTTACCACGTTGGCGAATACTTAAGCGGCTTTTAATTATATGTTATGTCAGCACATAAGTATAATCCAACCTCGGTATATTATCCGCCGTAATAGAAGAGATTTTATACTGAATTTTATCCGGTTTGCTATTTGTTATAGCTCGATTATGTATCTATTATCGCGTTTGAAAGTTCGCCTTGCGCGGCTGCAGGATGTGTTTATTTTAACCTCCGCCTGTTTATCCTGTGAGAGGCTGATGAAGACGTTTAAGCTTGAGTCGCGAATGCCCAAATTCGCGGTGTCTAATTCTATCGTTTTGTTGAAGGACCCATGGTTCCGATTTTTGATATTTTGCTTTGCCCAGGCCAGGCCGCTTGCCGTCAGGTTACGCTCACACGCCTGAAGATAGGCGGTATCCGATTGAAACAGCATAGTGTTAGCGCCGCCGGCCAAAACATAGGTCGCTGCGCCTACCACGGCTATCGCTGCTATGACAAGCAGCAGGACAAAACCATTTTGTTTTATCTTTTTCATTTTTGTTCCGCAGTTTCTGCAAAAATGCCTGCAAAATATAAATGGGAATTGGCCATCTTCTTTTCCATTTTCTCCCGCAGTTTGTAGCGGATATGGGTCTTAACCTCCACCGCGTAGCCGATGCCGTCTTTTCGCCAGATGCGCCATTCTATTTTCGAGTTTGGCAGCAACCAGGTCCTATCCTGGTCAGCAACATTGAGCTTGGCGTTCATTAACTTACGCCTGATGACCCCGTCATCTTCCAACTGGTAGCAGATAGTCTCGTCTGCCATCTCAAGTAAAAGCAGCTTATCCGATGCGACCTGTCCTGCCGACGGTTCCGGCAAACCCTTTGCGCTATCGATGTCCCTTTGCATCCGGCTCATCATGCTCAGCAGGGTCGTGTTTTCATCCACAACCCTGGTGGACCGTGGAACATCTACCACAGCGTCTTTGAATATCACGTTGAAAGCAAAAAACGCAAATGTAACAACAATTATTACTGCCAACATTTCCACCAGTGTAAAACCGTTACGCATATCTGTCACTTCCCTTCAGTTGGCGGTGCTGCTGGGGTTTGGCCTTGCAAGAGCCGGTCCTGTGAGATATATCTGGACAACCGAACTTTCACTTCATTATGAAAGCTCTTGCCGCAAGCCGTCACTTCTACCAAAGTCATCTCCTGCCACCTGTCCGTCCCGGGGGACTTTTTGATAGAGACACTCAGTTTGGGCCAGAGCCGTTCAATATCCTCGTCACGGATGGGTTTGCCGGCTGCGGTTATGCTGTCAAGCTGCGCCCCGGCAGCAGCTATGCAGCGCTGCCTGACCAACTGGTAATTGTTGAACCTTCTAAAACCATCAAGCAACAGGGCGAAGCTAACTAAAATGACTCCCATAACAATCATTGCAACAGCCGCTTCAGTCCACAAAAAGCCGCCATATTTTCTGCATTTACCGGACACAATTTCTCTCCATATTACGGGTAAACAGAATTTGCCGCCTCGTTGACGATTGCGATAAGGGCGCCGAATATGCTGTAAACTATAAAGCCGACCATTATTCCCATAGTAATCGTCACGCAGGGCCACATTACAAAGCGCGCAAGATTGGCACGGCAACTGTAGTTTGAGCGATAGGACGACTCAAGCGTTTCGAGGATAGCCAGGGTATTACCCTGATTAACCTTGTCGTCAAATGCCCATGCGATGGTGCTGCCAAGTTTGCTCTCGCGGGCCGCTGCGGCGACATTTTCGCCTCGCTGCACTTTTATCAGCCACTGCTGCAATCGTTTTCTAAAACAATTGTTCACGTCGAGGGTAAGAGTTCCGGCGATAGCGTCGTTGACCGTGCAGCCGGCATTAAGTGACAGCCGTAACAGCTCGACAACCTGCACCATCGAATAGTTATTGGCAAACCAGTGCAGGACGGGCAAATGCCATCTAATAAAATCGCCGATTCGTGAAAGCAAGTGCGGTTTATCCGGCCGACGAGGTCTAAATTTGACGTAAATAGAGACAGGAATTGTCACGAGAATTATGACCACAAATTCTAAACCAATTTGCCATCCGGGTCCATACGCAATAAAATTTGCAATCCCGCATAAAAGCCGAGTAGCCGCAGGAAGTCTTGCTCCCTCAGTCATTTCTGTTAAAACCGCGTGGAGTGTCGGAATGACCCAGACCATTAAAGCCAATACCATAAAAAACATAAAGGTTATTAATACTATGGGGTAAAACGGATGCATCGGCCTGAGTCTTCTGCTCTCGTCGGCCCTGGCGAGCATATCTGCTTCGATACTTTTGATTGCAAAGGGAAGCTGATTAATCCGCTCAGCGGCAGCTATCATAGCAACCGCGTAGCCGGGGCATCTGGGGTAACCACGCTTGATTGCTTCGCTCAGCGGATAGCCCTGGACCAGCCATTTTTGTATTTTTCGCAGGATTTTGGCACGTTTATCGTCCTGCCCACCGGCAGCGGCCTCCAGGGCCATAGACAACGGCAGGTTCTGGCGGATACTTGAGCCAATCGTCGAGATAACGTATGCGGCAATCGAACGGCGGGATGTCAAACCATAGCTTATGGCCGCACCTATAAATAAAATAAAAAATCCTAATCCAATGGCACCCAAAGGACTAAACACAACGCCCACAGTTACAAGCAAAAGCAAAGCCGCGCAAGATATGAGAACCCATTTGGCGCATTTCTGGGGCCATTGTCCGGAGTCAACCTTGCGTTTTGAGAGCAGCACCGCTATTAGTGTCCCGAAGAAAAGAACAGGCGCAAATACCGTTACTGTAAAGTCGTCTTCGGGTCTCATCTGCGCGGAAACGTAAAACAGCAAGATGATGACCGGCAGCATCGTGACCAGAGCAATACCCGGCTTTTTGTAACCGAGGATTACATAAACAATCAAAACTGACACTACTATAATATCGAACATACTTAATCCATCATTATTGTGCAGACAGACCTGAAACAACCTGTATCATTGGCAGGAACATAGCGAGGACAGCCATTGCAATGAACCCGCCCACTGAAATCAGCATAATAGGCAGCAATACAGCTTGCAGCCGGGCCTGGCTGCAGCGCGCCTGCTGAGCGTACATCTGGCCTAAGCTGTAGAGGTTGTCCTGCAGCTCGTTGCGATGACTGCCTAATTGAATCGAATACAAAAACAGACGCGGGAGCATTCTGCAAAATTGCCCCGCCTCCAGGATGTTTGCTCCCTGTTCAACCTGCCTGGCAAGGGTCTCGCTTTCGAGAATAAGTTTTCCGCTGCCGGTCGCACCTGAGGATAATCTCAGGCAGGCGGGCATATCACAGCCGGCCCCGACCATCATCGCCATTGCTTCCGCCATTCTTGCAAGGGTGCTGCTGTGATAGACCCTGCCGATGATAGGCACAGCCAACAGCAGTGACTCCTTGAGCCGGCGTCCGAGCGGAAAGGTTGAAAGCATCGCAGGAATAAAAATTCCGGCACAAATGATAAGTGCGACCGCTATCCAGAAGGCCGCTATGTGTTGCGATATGCGGAAGAACAGCAAAGTCAGCGCCGGCAGGCGTGCACCTTCAAACATCCCCGTATATATCGAACGAAACTGCGGGATTACAAACAGGAATACGCCTGTCATGATAATCGCGCCCAGCGTTAGCACGACTGCGGGATAGGCGGTTGCCTCAAAGATTATTCTTCTGGTTTGATTGGCAAGCTCGAGGTGTCTGTTTAAACTGGTGAGCATTTCGCTGAGCTGGCCTGTTTCGACGCCCGCTTTGAGTATCCGGCCATACAAAGCGGGGAAGTGCTTTTGTCTTTTTTCAAACGCCTGCTCAATACTTACTCCTGCTTCGAGGTCGCCGGCTATATTCTCAATAAGCCTTCGCATCCGAGCCGAGCCTACGTCCTTTGCAAGCTCCCGCAGGCCTCTTTCCAGCGGGATGCCGGCCTTCGCTATTGACGCAAGCTGCTGATTAAAAAGCAAAAATTCATTCCTGCCGATGGCCGTGACGGGCTTTAGGGGCCTGGCTTTTTCGATAGAGTTGACCGTAAGCTGCATTTGTTTAAGCATCTCGCCTGCTTCCTGCGGCGAAGCAGCTTCGACGGTGCCTTTCATCAGCCGGCCTGCTGCCGTCAGTGCATTATATTCAAATGTCGCCATTTTTGGTCCTCTTTAAGTATAATCATTCAACTGCCACTTTCGATTAAGGGTCGTCCGGAAAGATTCCGCAAACCTTATTCAATTCCTCCTGGGCTGTCACGCCGTCGGCGACCAGGCGGCGGCCATCCTCAAACATATTTGTATGGCCCCTGCTCCGGAGAATGTTTTCAAGCTCATCCAGGTCGGCTTTAGCCAGAATGGCCTTTCGCAACGGACTATCTAATTGGATCATCTCTGATATAAGCGCCCGGCCCTTATAGCCGGTATTAAAGCAATCCTCACAACCGACCGCCTCAAACACATCCTGCTTAATTTTTTTCTTACATTTGTTGCACAGCTTCCTGACAAGGCGCTGGTTCAGAACCGCTGAAATGCTCGATGTCACCTGATATGGCTCAATGCCCATCTCAAGAAGTCGCAGGAGCGCTCCTGCCGGCGTGCCGCTGTGCATTGTGCTCATCAGCAGATGTCCGGTTAGTCCCGCTTCAATAGCAATCTTAGCGGTTTCAGCATCGCGGATTTCTCCAATCATCAAGACCTGCGGGTCCTGTCTTAACAGCGAGCGCAGGGCGGTGGGAAACGTCATCTGGCCGTGCGGCGTAATCTGCACCTGTGTGGCGTCATCAATCCTGATTTCCACCGGGTCCTCCAGAGTTACAACACTTTTGCCGGGAAAGTTTCGCAGGATGTAGCGTAAAAGGGCTGCCAGGGTGGTGCTCTTGCCGCTGCCTGCCGGGCCGGTAAGCAGCAGAACGCCCTGGTTTTTGGCGGCAACCCTTTTTAGCGCCGAGGAAATCTCGCCTGAGAATCCCAACTGCTCCAGCTCCATAAGCTGTTTATTGCTATAGAACAGGCGCACGACCGCTCGTTGGCCGTGTATTGTGGGGAAGACCGCCAGGCGCTGGTCCACAACGCCATCTTCTTGCGATTTGCTTGTTTCGATACGGCCTTCCTGTGGTATATCGCTGCGGTAGGTTAGAAGCCCACCCAGCACTTTCAGCCGGGCGATTACATTCTCAGATAAAGCTCTGGGGACCCGATCAATCGGGTTAAGAACGCCATCCAGGCGAAATTTCACCAGCAATTCGGACTCGGTAGGTTCAAAATGCACATCGCTGGCGCCGGAGCTTATAGCTTTTTTGAGCAAATCATCCACCAAAGATACCACATCCCTGGCATCCATTTTTTGTTCATAAGTAACGTTTTTAGAAGGACTTACATCCATATCTTATAGTTTGAATTTAACAAATCATGGATTCCCAAATGCCCAAATCTGAAAATAAGACGCAAACGCAACCCTAAACGTTATCTAAAAAACAAAGTTTTTTCACCATTATAGCAAGGTTTTTTGTTAACATATTATTAGTGAGTTGCGTCTTATAGAACGATAAGAGAATTGAAATCGGTGTTTATGCTTGCTAAGGCCGCCAGTTACGGAGTGATTTGGGATTTCGTCGTCACTGAGACTGTGGACGAAAGCCAGCGGTGGATACTGTCCGCAATGCAAAGACACGGCCAGGAAATGGTCACTATGCTCTGGCGAATACTGGGCAACGAACAAGATGTTTGTGATGCCTACCAGGATACATTTTTCAAACTTGCCCATTACAAAGGAGGGCAAAAACCCGAGCGTATAAAAGCGTATATCTTCCGCACGGCAAGCAATGCAGCAGTGTCAATGTTAAGACACAGGATTGCTGAAAAAAAGAGGTTGTCCACAGCTATTGCTGCCAAAAAAGATGTAAGCTCGCCGGCAAGTGACATTGATGCCCAATGCTTGCAGGAAACTTTAAGATACTGTATAGCACAATTGCCCGAACACCTAAGGGACGTTATAACGTTACGCGACCTGGCGGAATTGTCCTACGCTCAAATAGGCGGGATATTAGGCATATCAGCAGCAACTGCAAAGGTTTATAGGTGCAAAGCGATGCAACTATTGGCTGTGTGGATGAAAAAAGAAAGACAAAAGAGGCAATGAAAACCATGAACACAAATAAATGCAAACAAACCAGGGCTTGGCTGCATAAAGCTGTATGCGGGCGATTCAGTCTCAATGCAGACTGGATACAAAACCATATTGCAAATTGTCCCAGATGCCAGCGCCGACTTTCTGCCATTGGTAAAGTTGACCTCGCACTATCGATTATAAAATCTCAACCTCACAAGCTTGATTTATTGATGCGTGCAAACACACAGGCCATTGGCAGACTGAAACATAGTCTCCGTCAGGCACCAAAGGCACGGAAATTGGCGATATGCCTGCCAGAGCCGAATCTGTTGGAAAGATGGGGCAAATATGCGCACACCGCAGCGAACGTAGCTGCCTGTATCGCGGTCCTGTTTCTTATGAAAATAGGCGTTTTCTTCTCTATGGATAAGTTCCAGACCGAAGGCAAAAAGACCATCAAGCAGTATTACGCCAGCCACATAGGCAAAGACCTGACAGATGAGATATTCCCGAACGACATGGGGCAATTAACTTAAAGCAAATCTACAAATCCATACAAAGCAGTCTCAATTCTCAAACAGTGATTTTTCAGATTTTCTGCTGGACATTATGGCTTACCAGTGTAAAATGAAACTATATTACAAGCTATGTTCTTTTTAAGGTGAGGTGCGTATGAAGAAGAAAATTATATGGATTCCCCTTGTTATCGTAGTAGCGGCCTGTCTTGCATTTTACGTTTATGTTTATTTCCAGCCGACCGGCTTCATAAAAATTGACGCCGCCGGCGCTGAATTGCAACTTCAGGGCGGCAGCTTTGGCAGAACTAAGACTGTCTTGTCTGCAGGTCCTGTTACTGTAATCGCGGGGGCATACAGACCACAACATCTGGCGGTAGTAACCAGGCAAAATGGTGACAGTTGGCGGATTGAAAGCTCCGGCCCATGGGGGAAACTGGAGCAAATCGAAGTAAAAGAAAACCAGACCGCTTCCATCGAGCTTGGCCCGCCTTTTGTTATTAAACCCGAGGTTCGCAAGAACAGTCCGCAACAGGTCTCGGTAGGTCTTGCCATTATCGGCCAGGCAGGTGAGCAATACCGCAATGTGATAACAAAGAACAATGAGCCGGTTCCTCCGCCGAAGGTCAAGATTGTCGATGAAGCCGGAACGGTGCTTGCCTCCGGCAGCTTCGAGTATGGGTGAGGCGGCACCTGCCGGTACTCGTGGCGAGTGCCAAACGACTTCAAGGGCAAGTACCAGGTCCAGATAGATATGGGAGGGCCGTTTGAAACAAAACAAGACCAGGCCTGGCAGCTAATAGAGTAAGATTAAGAAAGTTGTGCCACAGGCACCGGCGGGTAAAGAGAAAACCTCTTTTACCCGCCTTTTTTATTTGAGCAAAGGAGAACCATTATGAAAAGTATAGACAAAATCGGCCTCCAGAATGTTCAAGCTGTTTACAGCGGCCCTGAAGACCGGCTTTCTGGAAAGCTCTGGAGTGCGGGTCTGAAAGGATTGACAAAACCCAATAAAAACTCTGTTTCTCAAATTTACTTTGAGCTATTTTCCTGATGGTTTCTGAAAAGCGATCGACACGACCGCCGGATGTCCATTATCACCCAGAGGGTGGTGGCGCACTTGGCGCACCCCAAACACCCACTACATCGCAAGCCAAAGATTTTTTGCTCACACTTGCCACAGATACCGGTTTTGAAACCGCCCTGTACGAGGCATCATTCTCTAAGGTGCAGTTATTATTAGCCCAACCCTGTGGATTGCTGAGAAATATTCTCGCTTCGTCTAAATCAACCTCGCCAATCTCAAGCCATCGGTGCAGCATAATAGTGGGAAAGCATACGCCGTATCTAAGCGAAACTTCCTGTAATAGTTCAGGTCCCTGAGATGCATCAAAAACCAGCGGCTTGACGTTAAAAACGTGGACACTGCCGTCGCCTTGAAGAAAGTTAATCTTGTCCTTGTGCGACAGAACAGCAAACATCCCATTCTGAACGAACCCATCGAACCCGTCGAGAGCATTATTAAACGTATAGCCTATCGGAGCGTAGCTGCCATTTTTACCCCATCCGCCGTCAAAATCCTCAAAGCCGCGGTTTCCATCGGGACTTCGATAGGAAGGGCAGAAAAACACATGATTATTATTGCCCGGCATCGGCAGCATGCGGTTAGCCAAGAGATGGCCGAGATTGACCTGTCTGAATTCTTCACCGGCAGGCATAGTGCCGAAAGGATACTCTGTTACCTTGCCCCAAGCATCCCACGATACCCTCCAATCACCCGGGACGAGTCTGCTATCGTTATCGTGGGCGTAAAGGAATAAACCCTGACCGATAGACCGCAAATCGGTCATACAAACTACTCTTCGGGCCTGTTCACGGGATCTGCCTAAGGAAGGCAGCAATATGGCCATAAGCAGCGCTATGATAGAAATGACTACCAGTAATTCTACCAGCGTAAACGCCAATATCTTTCGCAATCGCATTGCTTAAGTCCTTCTTAAAAATCGCTCGCTCCAATTCCGATGCAGCTTCTGGCACAGTAAAGAGCGGTTTATACAGAAGCTCAGGCACTTACAATCTTGCATTTTGGCTATAATCTATTTCTGCTATTTATTCTTCTTATCAGCTAATATATTATAAACTTTTTAACGTGCGGGTAAAGTAGAAAATAGGTAAAAAATAAATTTTTAGTAATCTATAAAAAAGACTATAATATTCGAAAAATTAGCACGTTTTAAGGTTGTTTTTTGCTAAGAATTAAATAAAATACTTAATTAGCAGAATTTTTGTAAAATTGACCTAATTTACTTAAAAAGGAATAAACACGGCAGTATTATGTTTTCTAAAAACTACTACAATTTCTTCTCTCAAAAAACGAAAGTTTTTTTTGCTGCCTCTATAATAACCGTTCTGGCTGTGATGATAGGACTAATTATTCGAAGTTGTTCAACTTCATCTCGTCCACATTCAGGTCTATCCCCGCTCTCCATAACCGATAAAAATGGAGACAAATGGGTTCTCGACCTGGTCAAAGGCCAGCCTTTGTCCCGTTTCAAGGGCAGCAACGCAAAACCCGGGCCACCACTTCTGCTCAGGACCGATGTGCAAACCAAGGGTCGTGAGGTCTCCATTGGCCTCATAGTCGAGGGACAAGCCGGAGAAAAATATGCTGGAGGCGTTATAAAAAACGGACAACAGCAGCCCCCACCAAGGCTTAAAATCCTAAACAAGGCCGGTGCCGTTCTTGCCGCCGGCGAGTTTAAGTATGGGTGAGGCGGTACCTGCCGGTACTCGTGGCGAGTGCCAAACGACTTCAAGGGCAATTACCAGGTGCAGATAGATGCCAACCTTGAGCCGTTTGAAACAACAAAACAAGAAAAGACCTGGCACTTGATAGAATGAAAAAGTTGCGCCACTGACACCGGCGGGTAAAAAGAAAACCCTTTTTACCCGCCTTTTTTATTTGGAGCAAAGGAGAACCATTATGAAAAGTATAAGTAACATCGGCCTGAAAGACGTTCAGGCAGTCTATAGCGGTCCGGAAGGTCGGCTTTGGGAACTGATAATGGGAGAGCAGGTTCATATAGGCGGATTCCTTTCATCAATGGACCTTGCTGAAAAAGCCGGCATTGGCGCAGGGACCAAAGGGGTTGACTTTTGCTGCTGCAACGGTGCCGGGATGCGGTTTCTCGTGCGTTCTCGAAACGTTGTGCAAATGCACGGCGTCGATGCCACCGAAAAGGTCGTCCGGCAGGGCCGCAGTCGATGTAAGCAGGAAGGACTGTCGGACAAAATCAAGCTCATCCTCGCTGATGTCTGTGACAGCGGCCTTAAAAAAGCAAGCGCAGATTTCGTCTGGGGAGAAGATGCCTGGTGCTACGTTGTCGATAAAGAAAAGCTCATCGCCGAAGCAGCCCGCATAGTAAAGCCGGCAGGAGTAATCGCATTCACCGATTGGGTCGAAGGCCCTGCGGGACTAACCCAGCCCGAGGCAGAGCGATTCTTAACCTTTATGAAGTTTCCAAACATTCAGGATATCGAGGGCTACCGGCGTTTGTTGCAGAAGAATGGTTGCGAGGTGATTGCATCTGAAGATACCGGCAGGTTCGGACCATACACGGATTTATATATCAATATGCTTCAAATGCAATTGACCTACGATGCGTTAAAAATTATCGGGTTTAACAGCGAATTGATGCAGTCAATGGCTGCGGAAATGGCCTTTATGCAAAAGCTGGCGCATGCAGGCAAGATTGCCCAGGGCCTGTTTATTGCCCGTAAGAAGACATAACCGATGCGTTAGGATTCGGAAAATAAAATGAAAAGACATTGCGATAACAAAAACATACCCATCAAGTCAACTGACTCCTGCCGCCCGCCCCAGCCGAAATGTGCCTCAGAGAGCTTGCAGGATAAACAGCCGCAATATGGTCCTTTAAGCTGGTTTAGCAAAATGATACAGAACTGTTACCAATACGCCAAGGACGCTAAGGCCAAAGGTAAGCGCATCGTGGGCATTATGTGTGAATACACGCCGCGAGAGCTGATTATGGCCGCAGATGCTGTCCCCGTGTGCCTGTGCGGCGGCTCAGCGGAAATGATTCCCCCGGCGGAAGAACATCTGCCCGCAAATCTCTGTCCGCTCATTAAATCAACTTATGGTTACCATTTCCAGAAGGCAAATCCGTTTCTCGAAATGGCCGACCTCATTGTTGCCGAGACAACCTGTGACGGCAAGAAGAAGATGTATGAGCTGATGGCCGAGACACGCCCTGTGTATGTGCTGGAATTGCCTCAGAAACCGGCCGATACTGATGCAATGGCGCACTGGGTAAGCCAGTTGCGTAACCTCAAAACCGTCCTCGGAAATCACTTTGGCGTCGAAATTACGGATGGAAAAATAAGACAGGCCATTAGCACTATGAACCGCGAACGCCGATTGCGGCGCGAGCTCGCGGCGCTGATGAAACCGCCCTCGCCCCCGCTGACCGGCAGGCAGCTGCTGGAATTCAAAAGCATCATCTCCGGTATCGACGTGGACTTCGAACAATATGCTGAGGCGATTAAGCTTTTCAAATCACGGAGCGAAAGCTCGGGCAAAAACTCTCGTGTGCGGGTTTTGATGACCGGCGCACCTATGGTTCACGGGGCTGAGCGGGTTCTTGATATTATCGAGTCTCACGGCGGACTTGTGGTATGTATGGATAATTGCACCGGGCTCAAGCCCATCTTCGAGGATGTTGACGAAACATCCGGGGACCCGATACTTGCCTTAGCTGAAAAGTATTTCCATCTGCCCTGTGCAGTAATGACTAAAAACGACCGTCGGCTGGAAATACTCCGCACCCTGGTTGCCGAATACCATCCACAGTGCATCATCGACCTGATATGGCAGGCCTGTCTTACTTATGATGTTGAGTCATACCTTATAAGGAAACTATCGGAGAAGGAGCTTGGCATCCCGTATCTTCGGATAGAGACGGATTACTCACCTTCCGACTCGGCACGGATTGCCTTAAGAGTTGAGGCCTTGTTTGAGACGGTCCGCACAAGAGCCGAGGGGTGTCCTCGCTGATGAAAACGATTATTTACACCTGCCCGTATGTGCCCGCTGAGTGGATTGCCGCGCATGGTCTGCGTCCCAGCAGAGTAATGCCAGCCGCCGTAGGTTCGACCGGCCCGCTTGCCCGGGTAGAAGGCCTTTGTCCTTTTGTGCATAGCTTTATCAACGAAGTGCTGACAATTCTGCCGCAGACAGATACCTGTGGGGTTATAGTGACAACAGTGTGCGACCAGATGCGCAGGGCTTTCGATATTCTCGTTCGCCGATGTGACCTGCCGGCTTTTCTTATGAATGTCCCGCATACCTGGCAAAGCACGGCTGCACAGAAGATGTATGTGGACGAGCTCAAACGGCTCAGCCGATTCCTGATTCGACTCGGCGGAAAGCCGTTTTCAAACGACACTCTCGCCCGGGTGATGCTTGAATATGATGATGCCCGTGCATCTATCCTTGCAGCCAGAAGCTATCTATCCGCCAGACAATACGCCCAATTAATTGCAGCGTTCGGGCGAGATGGACCCGGTATGATGCTCCATAGCGAAACCGGCGCCAGCCTGCCAATTGCAGGCGTGCCTTTGGCAATTGTTGGCGGGCCGATGGTAAGAGGAGACCTTGATATATTTGACATCGTCGAGCAATCCGGCGGACAAATAGTGCTGGATGCAGCTGAAACCGGCGAGCGCGGATTGTGCCCCCCGTTCGACCGCCGAAGAATCCGCGTTAACCCGCTGGTCGAGCTTGCCAATGCCTATTTCAATGGCATTCCGGATGCCTCCCGCAGACCAAATAGTGAGCTTTATAATTGGCTTAAGCGAGAGTTTCTTGATAGAGCAGTCCGTGGCATCATCTTCCGCCGCTATGTATGGTGCGATACCTGGCACGCCGAACTTGGGCGACTGAAGGACTGGATTGACCTGCCTGTCCTTGACATAGACGTAGGTGGTGACAGCCAGGCCCATCAGCATCGGGTGCCAAACCGAATTCGCTCATTTTTGGAGATGCTGCTGTGAAGGATATGCCCGGACAAATAACGCTCCAAGAGTGGGACCAGCGATATGAACAGCTCCGAAAAGCAGGTCTCCACCAGCCGGACTACAGCGGTCCGCTGAGTCGGCACGTCGAGGACGGCGACACGCGGCTTTTGAAGCTCCGCTACGACAATTCCGCCGCTGCTCTAAGGTTGTGGAATTTTCTGCTTACTGAAGAAGACCGCCTGCACAAGGCCCGCGCCGAGGGCAAAAAGCTCGTCGGCACTATGAAGGACTTGGGCACCATACCGGTGATGGCCTATTCGTTAGATAACCTGGTGGCCTTTTACCCCGATGGCGCGTGGTGGATTCCGTGCGTGATGGAGTTAAATACGGGCCTGCTAAAAATCGCCGACAAACTCGGTATAGATGAATCCTTTTGTCCAGTCCGCGCAATGCTCGGGGCTTTCCTGACAGGCGCACATTTTCCGATTCCGGACCTGCTGACCTGCAGTGTCGGCGCAACTTGCGATGATTTTTCCGCGATAGCCCAGCGGCTCAATGGTCTCGGCTACCCGATTTTGTGGTGGGAAATTCCCCATCGCCACCCCCCTGAGCCGGATGAAGCGGCGGTCAAGCTGCCGGGCGGATTCTCAGCGCCGAAGTCCCAGGTCGAATTCGTCGAGTCGCAGCTTCAGCACATCAAAACCGCCTTCGAGGACTTATCAGGCCAGCGTCTGGATGAGAAGAAACTTTCAACAGGAATCAAAAAAGCAAATAAGGTCCGCACATACCTTGCCGAGCTGCGACAGCTTGCTTTTACCGCCCCCCAGTGCCCTATGCCTGCTCTTGAAATGCTTATCGCAGAGATGCTCGCAATACATTTTTGTTCCGACCGGAATGAAACGATTGTCGTCTTAAAAGGTCTGCTTGAAGAGGTCAAGGCCCGTGTAAGGGCGGGAATCGGTTTTCTTTCTCCCGATGCTGCCCGCATCTTCTGGGTCAATCCGGTGGCCGACTTGCAGGTGATGAATCTTTTTGAAGATTGCGGCGGCAGAATATGCGGCACCGAATATCTATTCACCCACGCACTTGACGCAATCCCGCAGGACTTACCTCCGACCGAAGCCCTTGCCCAAATGGCACTTGCCGACCCGATGGTTGGCTCATCAATCGACCGGGCGAGCCGGATATGTAATGACGTCCGCATCTTCGGCGCCGAGGCGCTTCTTATTTCGCGCATCCCGGGGGCAAGTCATTGCGCACTTGAAGGCCAAATCATCGGCGAAATCGTCAGGGATAAGCTCAATATTCCCGTAGTGGAGCTTGAGGTGCCGCCCCTTACCGACTCGATACGTCCGGCATTGCGCACCCGCCTGGAGGCCCTTGTGGAAACTGTTAGAGCTCGGAGAAAGAAATGATTTGTGCAGGGATTGACGCCGGCTCAAGAACAATAAAAATCGTCCTGATAGAGGCCGATACTCTGAAGGTTATAACAAAAGGGCTGACCGACCAGGGAGTTGAGCAGGACAAGCTTACATCAGGACTTTTTCGAAAGCTATTAAAAAATAGCGGCATCGACAAAAAAGATGTCGGCAGAATCATCGCAACCGGCTACGGAAGAAATGCCGTCAGCATCGCCGATACCACGATAACCGAAATCACCTGTCACGCTGTGGGGGTGCGTTACCTTGTGCCGGATGCCGAGACGATTATCGATATCGGCGGAGAAGACAGCAAGCTCATTCGTCTGGATAGGAGCGGCAGAGTCCGCGATTTCGCTATGAATGACCGTTGCGCCGCAGGCACAGGGCGGTTCCTCGAAGTTGTCGCCAGGCGTCTCGGAGTCGATATCGGCTCTCTCGGCCGGATGGCTGCAAAAAGCCATAGTCCTGCACCGATAAGTAGTATGTGTGTTGTGTTTGCCGAGACGGAAATAATCGGCTTACTTGCCTCCGGCACCGCCAGAGAAGACATTATCGCCGGCGTCCAGGCGGCAATCGCCGCACGTGTCACCGCGCTGACCGGTCGCAATATCGACCTGCCCATCGTTTTCACCGGCGGCGTTGCAATGGTCTCGGGAATGGATACCGCGCTACAGTCCGCTCTCGGACAGACTGTTACCGTGTCCCCAGACCCCCAGATGACAGGCGCTCTCGGTGCGGCGATTCTGGCCGCGAAACATATTACTCATTATTAACGAGGATATCATGGTAAAGAATATGGAAAGAAGAAAACGGGTTATGCAGCGTTCTATCCATCTGGGGCACTGTATATGCGACCCCAGGAAACCCTGTCCCTGTGACCTTCTTAAAGAAAAGGATATATGCTTGTGCGCCGGCGAGCGGCTCCAGATTCCAGCAGGGAAAGTGCAGTTGACAAAGCTCGTGGAAAAGCCCGGCTGCGCCTCCAAAATAGACCAGGCGTTCCTCAAGCAGGTCTTGAAAAACTTGCCTGCTATCGATGACCCCCGCGTGCTGGTTGGCGTGCCGGCAGGGGATGATGCCGGCATATATGATATGGGCAGCGGCAAAGCGATCGTCCAGACCGTAGATGTCTTTACACCCTCCGTTGACGACCCCTATACGTTCGGACAGGTGGCAGCAGCTAATTCGGTAAGCGACATCTACGCTATGGGCGGAACGCCTCTGACCGCGCTTTCGGTAATCGGATTTCCTGCTCGCAAAGTCCCCGACAATGTTATGTCCGAAATTCTCTGCGGCGGCATCGACAAAATGAAAGAGGCAGGCGTTGCAATTATCGGCGGACACAGCATCGATGACAGCGAAATCAAGGCCGGCTTTGCCGTCACTGGGCTAATAGATAAAGACAGGATTGTAACAAACGCCGGTGCACGTCCAGGCGATGTGCTTATCCTTACAAAACCGCTCGGCACAGGAATCATCGCCTTTGCCGCACAGATTGGCCGTGCCGACACTGTCAGTATCGAGGCAGCAGCCTGCTCAATGACCGCACTAAATAAAAAGGCCTCGCAGTTAATGGTCGAGTTCGGCGCACACTCCTGCACCGACATAACAGGTTTTGGTCTGGCTGGCCATCTGGCTGAAATGGCTTTATCAAGCGGCGTTGATGTCGAGGTAATCTGGGACGATATCCCGCTGCTGCCCGGCGTGCTCGAGTGTGCCGCCGCGGGAATACTGCCCGGAGCCATCGAGCGAAACAGAGAATCCTGCGGCGAGCGTGTAAAGCCGGCCGATTCCCTCCCACAGGAGATGGTCGATGTATGCTATGATGCACAGACCTCCGGCGGACTTTTGGTCGCAATTGCAGAATCTATCGCCGATGATTTCCTTAGAGCTTTGCACAGGGAAGGAATTTCCGATGCCGCCATCATCGGCAATTGTTTAGGTAAAGGTTCGGGGCTTATTCACCTGCGAACGACCGGCACCCGCAAAATGCCCTCATCAAAATCCGCCCAACCTCTTGCAGAACCCGAACCGGCAAAACAGGACTCAGAGGCGCAGAGCCGGGAAGTCCCATGTTGCGCAGATGCAGTAACCTCCGCGAAGTCGGGTGCTGACAAGGACTCTGAAATAGATCATATTCAGGCCAAATTCAAGGATTTCCTCAGTGCCGCAAACGCTCCATACGGTCTGGACGCATATACCAAACAGGCAATAGCTATTGCCCTGTCGGTTGCTATGCGGTGCGAGCCCTGTCTGAGGATGCACTTAAAAAACGCAAAGGCCAAGGGCTTCACCCAAAGTGAGATTGATGAGGCCGCCTGGATGGGCATCAGCTTCGCCGGCTCCCCGGCTATGGTCTTTTACGAGCAGTTCAAGAATTCTTAATGGGTTCTTTTGCGGTTTGCAAAAATAGCTTATAACCTCGCTAATTGCCTGGCCTTACCTGGCAAAACCGGTATAATAAGGTTAAGATTGCTGCGGAGGTGACTGGCGCCTGGTGGTGCTCCTGGTCTTCAAAACCAGCGCGGGGTCTAAAAGGTCCCGGGTGGGTTCGATTCCCATTCGCCTCCGCCATTTTTCCAGGGCATTTGGAACAAACTGTTCGCCAAAGGCGTATTTGCCGATATAGGTAGAACAAAAGCACTATCAAAGACACTTTGTTAATGGTTATGGACTTAACAGATAAAAAAACAAAAGTCATCATTTTCTGCCTGCTGACTCTGCTCGGAGTAGTTCTATTCGCTTATGGGATATTTTTTCATTTCACAAATATCTCTCCCCAGCAGCCAGACGACCCGGCGGTGCGCACAGCGTCCGAGCTGGCTCTTATTAAAGAGGTTTCGATAGGCGGCGTAACGCGGGATACCTCCGGCGAACTGCGGCAAACATATACCGGCAAGCCCCCTCAAGCCTGCCCGACCTGAGGCGGTTAAAAGCAGACCGTGGTGGCCATGGTCAAAAAAACTAAGCTAAATAACCTTGCCCGCCAGACGGTCGGCGGGCTGGCCGCAAAGCTGCTTGGCTGGCGAACGTGGATACAGGCAGCTTTTCTTTTAGTCTGGCTCGACCCTATGAGTCTGCGATTGCATAATGTGTGCGGCCCGGTCTTTCATTGTTACGCCTGTCCTTTGGCGACCTTCGCCTGTCCTATTGGCGTTATCGCTCAGTTCGGTGCGATTCATATTTTTCCCTTTGCGGCAGTCGGATTCCTCGTTGTGCTCGGGGCTCTGTTCGGCTCGCTTATATGCGGCTGGGTTTGTCCCTTCGGCCTTCTGCAGGACCTGGCCGCTAATGTCCCAACTGCCAAATTCAGCCTGCCTAAGTGGACCGGATACCTCCGCTATGTTGTGCTCATAGGCACGGTGTTGGCTATCCCTTATTTTTTCGGTGAAAGCCATCCCCTCTTTATCTGTCGTGTTTGTCCCGCCGGAGCGCTGGAAAAAGCCGTCCCTGATATGGCTCAACAGGCGATTGCAGGTCAGCAGATTGTCTGGCCAAACGCACTTAAGTTGACAATTCTTGTCCTGTTTCTAATCGCTATTTTCTTTGTGAAAAGACCCTGGTGCAGATTGCTGTGTCCCCTTGGTGCTATATTTTTGCTATTCAACCGCATTTCTGCCTTCTTCATACGGTTTAATGTCGATAAGTGCACCAACTGCCTCCAGTGCCATAAGTTCTGCAAATATAACATTGAGCCGGAAAAAAGCCCCAATGACCTGCGCTGCATCCGCTGCTTAGAGTGCACCAGATGCGCATTTGATGCCCTGACCTTTGGCAGCATATTCGAGCGCCGGCAATAACATTGCCGTCTTACTGTTTACGTGGGGTTGTTTAGCCGTCGCCGGCACGGCGACGCAAGAAGGTTACTCTTGCTTTTGAGTCACAAACTTTATTTTCTAATCAAGTTCAGCCAGCGTAAAGCCGTCCGAGCTGACGATGTGCTCGCGGTCGGTTAAAATCAGCCAGGGCAGCGACTTCACCCCCCATGCAAAGCGCGTTTTCTCATCATCACCTGCGACCATTCCGGCCGGGAAGGGGAATTGTATCGGACATCCCGCTGTTTCCTCTTCCACAGGACCAAGACGCCTGTCTCTATTTCTCCGCCTTGGGCTGAATCTTCACTAACTCTGCTCCATGCGGCGCCACGGTGGCCTGGAACTGCCCATCAAATTGGCCCAGGTCCTTTTGCCGCCATAGGTCGCGAACGTTCAGTTTGCCCGAGAGCTTCAGGTCTGACCACTTGGCCGTAACGGTTGCCTCTTTGTCGCCCAGGTTGAACAGGCCGACGGCATTAGAGCCGTCTTCCAAGTCTTTGGCGTAAACCCGCAGATCGCCTTCCGTGGACACGCAGGTAGCCTGTTTGCCCAGCGGGTCCTGACCCACCGCCAGCACCTCGTCATTGGTCAGCAGGTTGAGCGTGAATTCATCCAAACGCTCCATGTCACAACCGAGAAGCAACGGAGCGGACAACAGGCACCAGATACTGATGTGCGTGTATTGCTCATCGGGAGTGAGTCTGGTGGGATGTGGACTGCCCCAGCCGACATAGCCGACGACCAGCATGTCCGGGTCGTTCCAGTGGCCTGGGCCGGCGAAGGGCTCCCACTTGTCCTGTGAGAACCCTTTGCTGCTCATGGACTGCCAGGTGTCTCTGATATCGCCCGTGGTCCGCCAGCAATTGGCCAGTTTTGACAGGTCGGGGATATTGTTGAATGGTGTGCTGTTCGACAGGCTGAGAATAACATCCCTCCCGCTGTCGCGCAGCGCCTTGGCCATCTCTGCGGTTTCCGGCGCTTCGTTGGGGTTCCAGTCATATTTCAAGTAATCAATGCCCCATGCCGCCCACTGCTTGGCGTCATTGCGGGCAAAGGAGTATTTACCGATGGCCCAGGGAAGTATCTTCTTGTTGACATTTCCCTTTTTCGGAATTGTGGGGGGAGCCCATGTTCCCTCGGGATTCTCCGAACTGCCTCCGATGTGGTTGGCGTATGAAGTCGTCCAGGGGGTGGAATAAATCCCCACCTTCAAGCCCATTTTGTGAATCTCATCGCACAGGCCCTTCATGTTGGGAAACTTCTCATTGCCCTGAATGGCACTAAACGGCCCGCCGCGTTTGCCCTGCCAAGCATCGTCGATGTTGATGTAGGTCCAGCCATGATTGATGAGGCCGGAAGAAACCATCCCCCGGGCGCTCTGCAGCACCTTTTCGGCATCCACCTTTGAGCCCCAGCAGTTCCAACTGTTCCAGCCCATTGGCGGCGTCAGAGCGATTCGCTCCCCGACCACGATGCGGAACTTGCGGAAGCTTTCGCCCAGGGCGTTCTTGGCGCGAAGTGTCACGATGTGCTCGCCGGGCTTATTCAACGAACCGGTAATCAGGCCTGTCTTAGAATCCACCTGGAGTCCGGCGGGCAGGCCACCAACGGAAAACTCCATCGGCTGATCACCCGTGGCGGGGATCCGGTACAGCAGCGGCGAGCCCGGCCGCACGCCGAAGACCGATGGGCCGTTGATACGGGGCGTGGCCAGCGGCTTGGGTGTGCGAATTGCTCCGGCAAAGACGTCTTGCCCGGAATCCGCTGCTTTCTCCGATGCCGCAAAAGCGACCGCGACGGTTCCGAGGAGAACAGCGCAAAGAGTGAGAATACCTGCCGCCGTGCAAAGCAGGCGGACGGTCCCGTGACTGCTGGAATGTTTCATCTTATTATCTCGCTTTCTTGAGAACTTTAAGTAAACGACATGATTTCAACGCCGGCCGAGCGCCTTGCCGACAGCGGTCAACTGGTCTATAAACGGCTGGGAAATCAAACCGCCCTTCTGAATCGGCACATCCCAGGTGATGACGCCGCCTTTTTTCGTAATCCCGCGGCTCCATTCAACCACCTGCTCTGTGGTGAATCGCGGCGAGCCCATACCCCATCTCTGGCCCAGGAAGCTCAATATATGAACCTGAGCTCCATCAACTTTTCCGGCCACGGCGCGCCGTATATCAACCAGGTTCGGGTCGTTAATCTCGCCGGCAGTGTAATCTTCGTATGGCGTGAGAGAAAGAATCCGGGGGACCACGCCGGGATTGAACGCAACGATGCTGTCCGGGTTGCCTGCACGTGCTGCGGCGGCAAAACTGGCGAAATTCGGAGCTTCCGCGGAACGGTACATCGCGTTCGGCCAGTAACAGCCGTCGAACCACCAGCCGACGACTTTTTTGCCCCAGCGTGTGGACCATTCCCGGATAACCTGCTCCCATTTGAGCTGGAACTCGCGATTCCGGTGCGAGCCACCTTGCCATTCCAGCGCCCTGACCGCAACTGCATCGCCGTCAGGAGCTCCTGATGGCAGGTACACCATTAGCTTAATGCCTCGCTTGTGCAGCGGTTCATAGAGGTCTGACACCAAATCCCGCCGTGAGCACTTGCTCGGCTGGATTCCAACATAGCGGTTATACGTTGTGTTGGGAGCCAGATAGTACCCGGAGTTTTGACCGATGGTAATGAGGTAGTAACCCGCTCCGACCGACTTTATCTGCTCCGCCAACCCTTCCACGTCGAAATGGTCTATCATATTATTCCAATTCTCGACGCTCATTTCTTCTTTATCGACTCTGGCTTCCCAGTCCGCCAGATAGTGGGTCATCACGCCCCACCGGGCATCCTTCATCCAGGCGGCCCTGTCCTGTGCATTTCCGGCAAAGGTTGATTCGGGCTTCTCGACAATCGCGGTAGCCTGGAGGAAATTGGTGAATCCGGCGAAAAACGCTAAGCATAGAATTGCTAACGCCGTTAGAAGACAATTCTCTTCTAACGGGGCTAACCAATTTTTACGCATAGTAAAACCCTCTTTGCAGGTTTCGCCACCTTTGCTTGTTAGGTCAGGTTACGGTTTTTTCCTGCGAATAGCAAATGCTACGACGACTACCGCGACCGCCACGATGGGAATACCTATAACCACCACGAATAAAATAGATGCAATCAGTATCCAGTTACCCCTTGCAGCCCTCTCCGCTCGGGGCAATTCCTTTACCATCTTGGCTGCTATCGTGTGCGGCTTGGTCTCAATCTTAAATGGCCCGCCTATCTCAACGGTTGCTACAAACGGCCCTTTTACATTCTTTGGCTCTCGCCACGAGAGCGAACAGGTGCCGCCTCAGCCATAGGCAAAGGTAAAGGTCCGGTCATAGGAGCCATTTTCGCTTTTGATGCGCAACAGTGGAGCCGGCGGCCTTTCGCCATTGCAGGTTAGTTCAATACGCTCGCCAAGTCGCCCCTTAAGGCCTTGATTGAAGGAATATCCTGAACCGTCTTCTGTCGCCTCAAGCGTGGAAATAATCGGCTCACCGGTCGAAAGTTCGGTTTCTTTCTCTGTGCTGACGTCAAAAACCCCCGCATCTCCAGACCATTTTCCTTCTAATTTCCAGTTGTTACCTCCCTCATCTCTCCGTTCGATGTTCCAGTGCTCAACGCGATATTTTCCCACAGGTAGATTGCCTACCCCCTTTTCCGGCTTGAGGATAAATAGCCCATTCTCGCCGCCCGCACCAAACTCGCCGATTGTCTCGGGCAGCCGGATATTTCCAAAAACCACGTTTTCCGCCTTCGCAATCTTTATACAGGCGCCATCTCGTGCAACCTCCAGCCGGTACAAAGTGCCATTGATTTCGAGGTAGTTGCCGACAAAGCGAGTATCCGAACTACCTTCCTCGCCAATTCTAATGCGGTCGCACTCATTGGCGTTTATAGATTTGTCATTAAACATCCCATTCACGTCATAGTCGATAAGCACACAGTGTTTTTTTACCTCTCCAACCGTAATGGTTCCCTCATACCATCCTGCCGAACTGACCATCAACGGCCGCTCACTGTGGTCGCACAGCCGGAAGTTCAAATGATACGTAATCGGGCCGTCTTTTCCCTCAAAGGTTATTTTTACCGGTCCAAAGAACGAATGCTGCGACTGGGCACGGTAAGCCGGTATTGCTGCCTCATCCTTTAAGCTCCCATCTCCATTTGAGTCGATATACAAAA
>Ga0315279_10000915_pt1 | contig 52635 bp, 37 predicted proteins | sample YL17G06_20_MG_FD_203694 | JGI IMG/M metagenome (GOLD analysis project Ga0315279, IMG submission 203694) | Sediment microbial communities from Yellowstone Lake, YNP, Wyoming, USA - YL17G06_20 | ecosystem: Environmental > Aquatic > Freshwater > Lake > Sediment | place: USA: Wyoming | collected... | reverse complement strand
TCCTCATGGAGCAGAACGACGAATGGGCCGTTGGCCGGCGCTACTTCAGCGCCGAGTCCATGGCCGCGCCCCCGGAGCCCGGCGGATTACCTCAACTGGCCCCGCCGGACGCCGTGATCGCCGCGAGTTAGTACTAAGCAGACCATGACAACAGAATCACGCGGGGCAATCTACACCACTTGACGGGACACTACCCTCCCGGAGGTCACGGTCCCTTGTGCCGCTGTCCTTGAACTCGATTGGGGCATAAACGTCTAGGTATTCATCCTTCTGAGCCTCGTCAATTGAGCGAAAGAGGGTTGACTCCTCCTCGAATGGCATCAGAGTCTGGTCGGACCGCATGACGTAAACAAGCCCCTCGGAATTTCGCGACTGCTCCCTGACCGATTGAATCCTGTAGCGGTGCGCCATAACGAGATTCGGGTCGAGATCAAGTTCCCTGGCAGCTACCCTCTCGATCGCGGCCTGGTAGGGCTGAAGATTCTTGGCCAAGGCGTCTCGTACCAACGGCTGGAAGTCTCTCAGCTTTCGGTGGAAGACGAGCTTGAACAGCCTCCGCTCCCGTAGCCTCTGAAAGAGGTCTCTGGCGTAGCTGCGGCGCGCCTTCCTGGTGAGCACACTGATCACGAGCTTTTCGTCATCCCACTGCACCCAGTTTCTGAGGTGCTCCGCAGACCCGTCGTAGCCGTAGAGGTCTCTCAGGAACCCGATCTTGTCCTCTCGGATGCCGAGAACGATACCCCTTGTGATCATAGCGTCGGTGATTAGGCGAACTCGGTGGCGGTAGACCTGAGTGGTCATGTAGTACTTCGCCAGGACGAACTGCTCCAGGGAATGCATGCCGCCCCCAGCCACGGCCAGACAACGATCGCTGCCGGACCGGAAGCTGACCAGGGTGGCTAAGAGCCGGTCAATGTCGAAGACGCCGTACTTCACTCCGCAGTAATAGCTGTCGCGGAGAAGGTAGTCCAACTTGTCGGCATCCAAAGGTCCGGAGACGATGTCCTTCATCGATCCGCTCGCCTGGCGGCCGGACAACAGGCCGACTACGGCTTCCCGGTTCCGGTCACTTATGAGCCTGGACAGCTCCGGAGAGGTGGAAATCAGGCTGTGGGTGAGCTGCTCGTGGATCTTCCCCTTGGGACCAAGCCGAATCCGGGATCTGTCGTAACAAAGCTCAAGGACGCTCTCCGAAACGTGGGAAAAGGGTCCGTGGCCGATATCGTGGAGCAGAGCGGCTTGGCGGACTAGAAGCTTGGTCTCCGGGTCCTCGTCGACCAGGAGTCTGTCCGACAGCCTTCCAGCCAGGTGGGCCACACCGAGTGAGTGTTCAAAGCGCGTGTGCAGAGCGCCAGGATAGACGAGGGAGGCCAACGCCAGTTGCTTGATGCGCCTAAGCCTTTGGTAGACAGGCGTGTCAACAATGGCTACCTCCGTATCCGAACAAGGCAATGAATCCGTGAATGGGGTCTCGCACCTCGCGCACGTGACCACCTCCGGATTGCGGTCTCAGCGGAGTCGCGGTCGCCAGAAGGCTAGAACGAAAGACCGTGGGGGTCAAGAGAAGTGTACCGGCAAACAGGTGTTCGTGTCAATGGCCTAGGTCGCCCAATGGGGCCGGGCGCCTTCCGGGCTACCCCAACCGGGAACACGCCCATCCACTCAAGTGCCAGCCCCAGTGCGGCCTGGGCCAAGAAGGTAAATGATGTACTGGTTGAGGCTCACCCCCTCGATCGTGGCCCTGTGGGTGAGTTGCCTGTGCAGACTTCTGGGCAGCCGGACGGTGAATTTCCCGCTAAACTCGTTGAGATCGCTTTCAGGCTCCGGTATCTCGTAGCCGAGTTCCCTCGCTGTCGCAAGCCATTGGCCCTTAGCGTCTTCGATCGACTCAAGCGCTTCGGCGGGGGTGGATCCGTGAGATACACATCCTCTGAGTTCAGGAATCTCCGCCACCCAGGCCTCGGGCGAAGGCGGATCACCTTGGGGCGAAAGAAGGATTCGGAAAGCCCGCTCACTCATCCTCAGTCATCCTTCCGAGTTCATCAATCGCGTCAAGAGCCTGCCTCGAGTACTCTCCAGGAGCACCGCCGGTGATACCAGTTAACCTGCGGCACCCGCCGGTGCACCAGCGGCCAGACTGGCGGCCAGAGCCTCAAGCTCCTGACGGGCGGCCTCTAGCCCCTCCGGCTTGCGGGCGCAGCTGGCGGCCTTGGCCTTCTGCCGAAGGAGTTCGCGGGCAATCGCCAGCCCTATCCCCCGGCTCGCCCCGGTAACCAGGGCGACCTTGCCTTCGAGGTTGTACCACAGGCCGCTCACGGACTCGGTCCCTCCGTTCGTAGGCAAGGAGGGCTTCTCGGGGCAGACACGGATTCCCGCTGGAGCGGTGGGCGCCGATGGGGCAGGGACTACGGAACTTAGGATGTCACGACCTGATAGCAGATGAGAACGATGTCCTCCAGTTCAATGGCCGGCGGCATCTCCACGGCAGCCGGCCCCCGCAATCCCTCGTCCTGGACCAGCTTGGCGAGGCGGGCCGCCAGTTCAGTCGACGGCACTCCCTGCTCACTCAAACGGAGCACGTTGCGGAGCTTGCGTCCTACAACGAAGGACCATGGCACCTGAAGCGCGGAGATAGCACCATCCGCACCAGGCACATCCGCGCGACGGAGGAAGACAAGCGCGTCCCGCTGCGCCTTCGGAAGACGCGCGGACATGGCCGCAGGGTCGAGCAAAGCCTGATAGTCGCGAAGGATGGCCTCACGCGTCCGTCGCCACAGGTCAAACAGCCCGCGACTGACCTCCTCCGGCAGGAAGCGCAGTTCGTCCGCCTGGCACCTGGCTTTCTCTAGTCCAAGCAGCAGTTCCGCGTCCGGCGAGGCCGTTGGGTCAAAGGGTACAAAGCGAATCTGGGACCCCACTCCCACCCTGGCCACGAAGACCGTTCCAGCGATGCCCTTCTTCCGCAAGCCAGAGCCCGCGCCCCAGGGAAGCTCCTTGAGTTCCTTGATCCTGTCGGCCATCAGGCCTTGCCTCAACTCGTCCCGAAAAACCTCGCCGGACATGAGTTCGACCTCCGCCTCCAGTTCGTCAAGAATGCTCTCCCTGCCGGCGGCGATGGCCTTGATCTGCCTGCGCTTGTCAGCGAAGTCACGCTCCACGGCCCGCGTCCCAGGCAGAATGGGCGTGTCAACGCCGACTGAGGCGTTGGCTTCGGCAATCTTGCGTCTGAGTGTCTCCTCAAGGTTCAGGAGGTTGTCGAGCTCGGCGGTCGGAAAGAAGCAGTGAAGGAAGACCTCGGTGTGCGGGGAGTTCAGCCGGTCGATGCGCCCGTTACGCTGTGCAAGACGCATCGGGTTCCACGGAAGGTCGAAGTTGATGAGGCGGCCCGCCTGCTGCAGGTTCTGCCCCTCGGCCAGGACATCGGTCGTTACGAGCAGGTCATAGCTGTTGGGGGTGCCCGGCGGAGCGTTTGAGGAGTCAGGGGCGAAACCGAATACCGCGGTTTGCGGCGTGGCGCGATGGTTGTCGAGGTCTAGGTCCCCGGAGCCCGTGACGGCGACGAACCTGTCCCGGTAGGCGTCCTTGCCGGGGAATTCGGCCCTCGCGAACTCCCGCGCAATGTACTCCACGGTGTCGGCGAAGAACGAGAAGACGAGGACTTTCCGCTCGTTGCCCTCCGGTTGGTCCGCGCACTGGCCGAGGATTTCCCAAAGTGCGGCCAGCTTGGGATCCTCGTCTGGTCGGACCTTCAACGCCTGGGAGAGCAGACGCCCCAAACGCTCTCGGTCGGCCTCCGCATCTGCGCGCAGGCGTTCCACATCGTAGGAGGCGACGGGCTCAAGGTCGTCCTCCGCCGCCAACTCAGCCAGGAGACCGTCATCCTCCAGGCTTTCGGCCAGTTGCTCGAGATCCGCCGCCGGGCATGTTACGAACCCGGCGTCCAGGACCCCTAGAAACGTGTCGTACCCCGCGATGAGCTTCTCTAGCGTCCGGCGGAAGGCGTGCACCGACGACTCGAAGCGCTTCAGAAGCTGGCTCCGGAGTAGTCCGGCCAGCACGTCTTGGGAAGCGGAGCCTCCGTCCGGCTCGCGGCGGTAAGCGCTGGTCCGGTACCGGGCAAGGGTGAGGTCCTCCTTGACGGCGGCAGCGACTTCCTGGAAAAACCCCGGGAGCACCCCCCCGAGGCTGTAGCCGACCGGAACGAGGTGGGCCTTGGGGAAGCGGATCTCCTTCGGCCCGTCTGGAGTGTTGAGGGTCTCCCCTGGGTAGAAACGCTGGATGTGCCGGCGCGTCCGCCGCACGGATACGGCGTCGAGGAGCGGAAAGAGATGGCGAGGGACCTGGTCCTGAAGGTCCATTGTCATGGCGGCCTTGAAGTGGTCCCGAAGCCTGGGCACACCGATCCTGGCGAAGGCCGCGTCGTGGCGGGCGAAGAGCATGATCTGATGGTAGAGATCCCACAGACTGTTGTTCACCGGAGTAGCCGTGAGCATCACTAGCTTCTTGGCTGTCCCGCCGGAGGCCATGAGCCGCCAGAGAGACCGGTAGTACTGGGTCTCCGGACTCCGAAAGGCGTGGGCCTCATCCACAACGACCAATCGGTAATCGCTGGCCCGAAACATCAAATGCGCCTGCCGGGGGTCGGGCGTTCCCGGCTCCGGCGGGTCGCCAACCTGGAGGTCCAGAGCAAGCTGCTGGTAGCTTACCACCTCGGCCGAAAGCCCAAACTTGGCCAGGAACCGCACCCAGGTTTGGTCCCGGAGCGACGCCGGCACGATCAGGAGGACCCTCTGCCCCAGGTCTTGGACGAAATGGTTGACAATATCCCCAGCCATGAACGTTTTGCCGAGACCGACCCCGTCCGCGAGGAGCACACCGTTCCACCGTTCCAGGATACGCATGGCTCGCCGTACGCCCAGCCTCTGGAACTGGGCGAGTTCGATGCAGGGGATTCCGGGTAGGGGTTGACCTTCGCCGTCACGGGGATCGCCGTACATTTCTAGGAGGGTGCGTAAGTAGATGGTGAAAGGGTCAAAGGCCAGGTCGCGACCTTGGTAGAGGGCCGCAAGGTCAAAGGGCTCGGCTTCGGACCAGAGGTCGTCAAACCAGCGCCTGACCCGCCGCACGTCCTCCGGACCGTACTGACCCAACTGCAGTTCAAGGTTCTCGGTGAGGCCCTTCCGCGTGAAGTTGGCCGAGCCGGCGAGGACACCGGCTTCGTCCCCGAAGACGAAGGCCTTTCCGTGGAGGAACCCTCGGGTGTATCGCCTCACCTCCACGTTCGGCCGGGCGAGGAAGGCGAGGAACCGATGGAGCAGGTCATGGTTCTCGGCCGTGAACGGCAGGAGGTCGCGGTCGGCCCTGAGGAGTTCGTCCGCCTCAGTGAGTGCTCCGGCCAGGGCTTCCTCTCGCTCGCCAGGTAGCGGCAGGCGTCGGAAGTGAGGCTTGGGCTCGGCGCCGAGGAGAAGACGCACGGCGGGGGCGGCAGTCAGCACGCCCTCAATCGCCCCAAACCCACCCAAGTCGAAGTACCCGGTCGCTATGGCGAGGTGATGCTCGTTCCGGCCGTACTCCGCGAAGGCCCGCAGGGCCGCAGCGACCGTATTGCCCTCTCGGTTGTCGGCGAAGCTCCGCCGCTCACCTGCCACGGGCATCATCCTCCTGTAGTCCGCTCAGTTGCGGAAGAAGCGGACAATGGCTTCGCGACGGGAGTAGGGTAGTCCGGCCTCCGTGTTCGGGAAGTCCTCGAACATGAGGACCAGTTCGTCCTCGGAAAGACCGTAGGCGTGGGCGGCGAGGGCATCGAGTTGGGCGACCAGGCTGGCCCGTTCGTCTGCCTCAGGGGACCCCCAGGGCACGCCGATGGCCTGGGCCACCTCCGCAAACCGCTCATCCGGGCAGGCAAGCCGACCAGCAGTGACCACAATACCCTGACGCAGCGCGCTGTCGCGGGGAAGGCGTGGAAGCGGTAGAGAGTTCAGGATAAAGAAATTCACATTAGTTTCGACTCGCCGTCTAGCCAGCCAGTCGAACGGAATCGAGCACATGAGACCAAGAACGTACACCTGGTCGCTCCAGTCCCCCGAGGGGAAGAGCAGCGATGGCGCCTTGTTGGAAGCGAAGAGCCGCGGAGGAACCAGGCAGGCGATGACGGTACGGGAGTCGTCTCGCCTCGCGACGTCACGGAAAAGGATTCGGCACCGGTGCTGGGGCAAGGTGTCCGGGTTGGCGCGGGCTTCGGCCGGGAAATAGGCTCTCCAGACCGCCGACCTCTGCCTCTTGCGCTGCAGTTCGGCTAGGCCTTCTTCGGAGGGCACGACCTCCCCCGGCGGGCGCGTCTCGGGCTGCCAGGCAGCGAAGGATTCCCCGGTGTAGACGGGCCAACCCGGGCCTGATTCGCGGATAAGACCGCTCTTGCGGTCCTTGGTGGCGTGCAGTTCCGTCCAAGGAACCACCTTGAAGCCATCCCCCTCATCACCGAACCGGGGATGAACCGCTGTCAGTCGGCGATAGATTTCGGCTGCCCGGGCGTTCGGGAAGAGAGGGACCTCCAGGCCGGGCGAACTCCTGCGGAGCTCCTCAAGGCTCCAGTCGATCCTCTCTCGGTCCAACCCATCGAAGCCTCGACGGTCCCGCGCCGGCGCGGAGCAGGAGAGCTGGGCCTCCTGGGTGGTCGCGCTGGTGGTGCGCAGGGCAAGGGCAAGCGTGTACCGCGGTTCAGCGTCCGGGAAGACCCAGCCGGCAGAGTTGAGCAGGAAGTCCAGCCTAGTCCGCGTTCCGGGCTGGAGGAGTCTCTCCCGGAAGGGCGCAGTGCCGTCACCGGAGAAGGCCGTGCGAGGCAGTACGACACCAAGCGAGCCGTTGGGATGCAGAATCTGCAGGAAGCGTTCACAAAAAGCACGATAGAGGTCCGGATCACCACTCCGAGTAAGTTTGTATCTTGCGCGAAGGTAGTCACGAAGCCGCCCCGCGGCAGCCCGTGCTGCCTGATGCTCGGCGGCAACAGCTGGGTGGGCGCCGATGAAGTCAGCCACCATCTCAGAGCGACGGTCCGCGCTCCTCTCGCTCTTGAGGCCCGGAATGTATCTTACGAAGAAGCCTACATCCTCGACGGTCACTTCCTCCCACGGCGGGTTCCCGACCACGGCATCGAAGCCCGGATTCCCGCGGAGGAAGACCTCCGGAAACGCCAGCGCCCAGTGCAGAGGGACGGACTCGGTCCGAACTAGATCGACGGCTTCCGCCGCACGAGGCGGCAACCGGGTCGGAGCGCCATCCGTCTCCGGAACCAGAGCACCTAGCAGTTCGTTCACGTCGCCGATAGGCTCAAAGCACTGAGCCGTATAGGCGTCGAAGAGAAGCCGAGCCGGATCGCTGACCCGCTCCATTCGTTCCTGCAGTTCCTTCGACCCTTCCACCTCGTGAAGTTCTAGGTCGCCCACGGAACCCAAAGCCAATCCCTTGGCTTGGGCCTCGGCCAGAATTCCGTCGAGCCGACTCTTGATGAGCGGGAAGTCTCGGGACAACCCCACGGCGACCTCCGGCCCCACCACGCCCACCAAGGAGTTCCCGCACCTTAACGTGTGTCCGAGGTACGACAACGGCAGCCCCGGCACGAAGGACCGCAGCCAGAGGCTTAGCCGGGCCAGTTCGACAGCCATCGGGCTAAGGTCCACTCCGTACATGCACCGCTTCAGCACAATGCGACGGAGCAGGTCGAAATCACTAGTGCCCTCCATGAGGTCTGGTGCACCGTAGTCTCGGCCCACTAGGCCGATCTGGGCTCTTGCCCGCTCCAGTTCCTGGGTGAGGGGCGCGAGAGGGCGTCGGGCCAAGTATCCCTGCAACTCCTCCGCCATGTAGTCAAGAGCCCTCGTGAGGAAATGCCCTGAGCCCATGGCCGGATCGCAGACCTTAACATCGAAGAGCCTGGCGGCCGCCTCGGCATCGGGTATCGCATCGAGCGCGGACATGTGAGCCAGGAGAATGGGCCGTAGGGCTCCGTCCACAAGCCGGTCTACGACAAAGGCGGGAGTGTAGTACGACCCGCTGGCCTTGCGCCCGCCTTCCGGTGAGGCCAGGTACGGAGTCCCAGCCTTCACAGCCACCGGGTCGTCAGGGCCGGCTGTCCTATAGGGCTGGCTGGGCTGAGCCGTATCAACCGTTAGGTCGGTCTCGGCCACCAGCGCCCGGTAGGAGAGGAGTCCTTCATAGATGGTCCCGAGATGCCGCACACCCAAGTCCCCGAAATCCACCTTGCCCCGCTCGTCTCCCTGTTGGTCGATGGCAAGGTCATAGAGTGCCTGGCCTACCACCGGGTTCGGGAGCTTCACGCGAGCGAGGAGGAGGGCTTCCGCAGAGGGCGCATCTTCGAAAAGACCTCCATCGTAGGGGGGGATACCCCATTCCCGGTGACCGGCCCGGATAGCGCCAAAGGTCCGGCAGAGGTCTTCCCAGATGTCCGTTTGCTGGGTGTCGAAGGCCTGGGGGCCCCGGCGATGAGTGAGGAGGACCTCCTCCAGCCGATGGGTGATCGACCGCTCGCGGTAGGCGTGATGCCGAAGCGGGAGGAAGTTCCGGTCTTCCGCGTAGAGCACGAAGAGCATGCGGAAGAGCAAGACAAGCGTGGCGCGGTAGAGCACTCCGGGGTCGCGAATCGGCGGAGTCAGCGCGCTACATGCCTGCCACAACCCACTGACCAGCCGCGGCACAACCTCCGAGTAGACGCGGTCCCGGAATCGCTCGCGCAGGCCGACGGCATAACGGCGCGCCTCCGCGAGCAGGGTCGGAAGGTAACCCTCGGGTCCCAGAGCTTCGGCCGAGCAGCACCCCCATAGAACGGGCAGGAACTCGTCGGGCAGCAGCCGGAGATCCAGTTCAAGGAAGGCTGCAGTGGCCGCTCCCTCTTCAAACTCCTCTTCGGGTCTGGTCGGATGCAGACGCAGCAGGGGACCGGCGAGAAGGAACGCGTACCGGGCACCCGCAGCGCGTGCTTCGCTCAAGACCGCTGCAGCCGGCTGCACACCTTCGTTGGCCGGGCCAGCCAGGCGCACGATGCGGTCAAGGTTCTGAGACGGTGGGTACTGGTGAGCCACGGCCGTGACCCGACCTCCGACGCTGAGCCTAAAGCTGTCGGCAGTAGTCGGCTCGACGGTGAAGCCGAGCCCCCGTAGAAGCTGGGGGCCCATGTTGCCTCGCACGGTCCGGGCGGCGGCCAGCCACCGCTCCCAACGCTGCGGTTCGTTGCGACGGAGGGCTGCCGTGAGGTAGTGCGTAGTGAGGAAATACTGGTTGCGCAGACCAGGCACACCGCCGCTCCCCGTGGTCCGGCTCAGGAAAGCCAGGTAAGCGGCTGCAGCCTCGCCCGGCCCAAGGTGGAGAGCTTCGTTCAGAAGCAACTCGGCCGTCGGACGCGCAAGACGTGCTACGTGGGGCCTATCACCGTCCGGCCCGCAGATGGCTACGGTCCCTTCCCATTCTTGAAAGAGGAGAAGGAGATTGCCCCTGCCACCTAGGCGCCGATGCCAGCACCTCCGGAGGTCCGGGTCGCGGAGGTCCTCTGCCGCACTAACCTCTACCACTTCCAGGGGCGCGTTGCCTCGTCCGATCCACAGCCGCTCTAGGACGATGCCGGGCTCAAGAGCCGTTCCGGGAGCGAGTTGTGGACTCTGCGCAATCCTCATCGAGGCGGCCTCCAGAATCGCGAGTGGGTCCGACAAGGATGGAGATTCGGACTGCCTTTCGCCAAGACCTGCCAAAGCATAGGCTTTCCTGCCAAGACTTCCGGGATACTGTGAAGGCCGGGTGGGTCTCTTGCTGGCCTGCTCCAGGTTCCGACCAGCGAATTCGTGACAAACACAACACGCTCGCCGTGAGCGAATGAGCGCTTCCTCACGCACGCTCTTCGGAAACGGCATGGTGCCGTGCCTCCAGCGTCTAACGTCCTGCATCAGCTGCGGTGCCCAACAGCAATGACCCCTCCACGCATGACTCCCTCCAAGCGTCCGCTGCTAGCGACGATTACCCAAGCTTCACCAGGAAGTCATCCGAGTGCTCATGCCACGTCATTTCGCACTCCGGCTTGTACCGGTCCGTCGTGCGCCGTGCGCTCAGGTGCGCCCAGAACTCCAAGTCCCTGGTCTTGGCCACACGGTTCAGCATGTCGCGCTTGACCTGGAGGAGAAACCCAACCGACCGCGGTTCATGACGCCGGCGCCCCTGGTCGAAGGCCTCCTGCCACTCGATCGACCTCACAACCTTCTCGCCATCCATGAGGTACCCGAGTAGGTCATCGGGTGCCGGCGTAAGGAGAAACGCCTCGGCCAACTCCGGAACGACAGCGGCCAGATCAGGCATCGGTCGGCCACGGAAGGCTCTCCCGGTGACGACAACCACAGGGACGATCCTCGTGATCGCCTGCGGCGCCACGGCTCGCGCCAATTCGAATCTGTAGCGATTGCGGAGGCGCGTCAACGCACGTCTCCGCGCTTCCGCAGTGACCTTGTTGAGCGTTGGCGGTTCCTCGCCTCCCGCCATCCCGAAGAGAGTTGTACGCACCTTAGTAGCTCGCTGCGGGTCGGACCCCAATCGCTCGCCTGCCCGCTGTTCCGCGTACTCGAAGACGGTGACCCACTCGCCGTCACGCCGACCGTAGCCCGCCTTCAGCCTGTCGATGTCGGCGAACCCGGTAAATTCGTCGTCGGAGAGTCCGCAATCGATCCACGAGATCTCTGCAGGGCGGGACACCCGCCGAACGAGCGAGAGCGAGTCCGTAGGATCGCGAAGCCTGAGTAGGTCCTCGTCCAACTCGAGGGCGTATTGATCTGTCGCGTGCGAGTCCACCAGCGACTGGACCGCTCGGTTGAGTGCTGCGCGAACGGCCCTGTCGTACTCGCCTCCGATCTCGATGACATCGAAGTTGGTGTTGATGTTGTAGTCCCTATGGACCGCCGCTTCCTCTTGGAGGCCGCGTTCCGGCCGGGGACACAGTCGTGAGAGCATTGTTTGCGTGCGGGTCTTGAGTTCTCCGGGCGGTGCACTGTCCGCCAGCACGTCGGCCGACCATTCAAGATACGGAGGCAACGGCACCCCCGCCGCTGGCCCTACGTGGAGCGGAGGGGTTTGGGCCAGGGCGACCCGCGGCGGTGTCTTCAACGCTCGCGCGTCCACGACCAGTCCGAGAGCGAGGTTGGCACCGCGATCGGCGGCCGCCTGTATCGCTTCCGCGATCGTCGCTCGCAAGTTGCGGTGGGGTTCTCGCTGCCCGAGCAAGAGGAGCTTAGGTGCCCAGCGTTCGGCCAAGGGCGGATTCTGCATCCCGATCGAGAATAGCAGCGAGGCGACGTACTCCTTCTGGCCGTCCCCGAGGCCAGACCAGGCATGCAGAACCGCATCGATCAACTCCTGACGTTCTACGAGCAATCGGAAGAGCTCGGCGAGTGCCAGCAGTCGAATATCAACGACCGGGTAGTCGAACAGGCCGATCAGGTATTTCAGGCATGCGTCCTGGAAGGCCTCATGCGTCGGCTCCTTCAGCCAGCCCAGGTCCATTGGCTTCTGCGACAAGCCGGACGCGAGGCGCCTGTTGTGCGCCGCCCATATGTTGTATAGCTGAACAGCATCGAACCGGGGGAGGTTGACCGCGAATTCCAGCAGGATGTCCAGCCGGTAGATGATACTCTCAGGAAACCGTTGGTACTGTTGACGGAAGCTCTCGAATACCAGCTCGGCGCCCTTGTCGTTGTCGATCACGAGCAGCTTCGAACAGATGCGGCGTGCAAGCTGTCCGTACTCGTGGAAGAAATCGGATGTGCTCTCCCATGCCTCAATCAGGTTCGCGACAGCCCGCTCGGGAGCAGCAGTCGCCCGACGCTCGGCCAGCGCGAGCAGGCCGGCCGCTCTAGTTTCCCCTCGGCAACGCCGATCACAGAAATCCTCCCATGCCGCGAGCTTGGCAAAGGGGGCCGCTGCAATCCACGCGGGCAGTCGCTCCCTGATCTTCTGTTCGAGAATGTAGGGCACCGTTCCTAAGCCAATAAACCCGTCCAGCCACTCGTCAACACCGAAGACCCCCCCGAACTTCTCGAGGGTGATTGCGCACGAAAGTCTATCTGAGACGGCGGCCACGAACCCCTTGAGGGCGGTTCGCATCGCCTCCCTCGGGAGTGGGCCGGGCTCGGCAGGTACCTCGATCGTGGCCTCGGTGAACGCCTGGAAGCACTCCTCGAGCCCCCCCTTTTCTTCTTCGGACCATTCCCGCTGGGCTGCCTGCCCAAGCGCGGTGACCCAGTCGTCTTGGGCGCGCCCCAGTTCCCGGCGACGGTCTTGCCTGATTTCCTTTCGGAGCACTTCGTCGAGCCGCGCCTCGAGCTTGCCCAGGTCGCCGCCTGCTAGCTCATCGAGCTCTTCGTTCCGACGCTCGTCTTCGCTGGAGTCCGTTACAAACGCGGGTTCGGAAGGAGCCTCTTCCTCCTGCGGTGGGTAGTCAGCATGGTCACGCAGGACGTCAGACGGTGTCTCCCCGGCCTGAACCCACGCCGCCGCCCACCGCCCCAACTCGGCCGGCATCTGCTTCTCGACGAGCAGAACGTGGCGCCATAGGTCGTAGGCCTTCCGGGCGGTCCCGACATCGTGCCTCTGGAGCGCGGAAGAATACACGGCGAACATCGCGGGCTTTGTATGCTCATCGAAATCGACATAGTTCTTCCATGGGCTCATCGTGGCTACGAGCGCGAGCAAAAGTCGTCGATCAACGACACCTTCGTGCAGGAGTGCGAGGATGACCTTGTGTAGAGCACGCTCTCGGTAGACCAGACCCTCCTCGCGGACCAGCGCATCTAGAGCCAATCCCGGGTGGACCCTCGATACGAACTCAATGAGGCCTTCGACAGCCACGGCCACTGTCTTCGACTGAGCCGTGCCAACGAGCTGATGGGCAAGTGCCAGTTGCTCCTCGACCCGGTTCAGGGTTCCGTGCGGATCGTGCTTGTGTGCCAGTTCGAGCGCAGCGCGGATCTCGTTGAACTGGTAATCCTTCCGCCAGTCAACGCCACAGGCCACATCCAGGAGCTCACACCAGAGCCTCTGGGCGTCGGCAGGAAAACCGCACCGACCCCACGCAGAAGCGCACGCCACGAGACCGGGGGCGATGGCTGAAGTCTCTTCGTCAGCCCGCTCGCTGCGTTCGGCGATTTGCAGCAGCTCGCGTGACACGGTGGAGCCTGCATCCTTCAGCCTCCCGCTGACTGTCGTTGCCAAGGTCCGAGTGGCCTCCGGATAGCATAGCGCCCGCCCTCCGCCCGAGTTGCGAGCCCACCACCGAGCAAACTCCTCGAGCTCGACCTCGGACAGCACCAGGGTTGCGCACGACCAAGCCTGCTCATAGAACCGATGGAGGCTCCGACGGTAGAGGCGCTCAGCGAGATCTCCCCCGTGGTCGAGGGTGAGGAACAGATGATGCCGCAGGTCGAGGTCGTCTGTAATGTCCTTCAGCAACGCAACTGGCGAGTCTCCTGTCGGCGTGTTTCGAATCCAGCACGCCCACAGTCGAGCCAGACGTCCGATGGCGGAGGCGAACGTCCTGACGGGCTCCGTCAGCCCGGTCGTAGCCGCCTCGAACCAGGGGAACCCGGTGTCGTCTCGCAGGAAGAAGACCCGCAGGTCGTCATAGAGATCGAAGAGGCGTTCACTCAGCTTCTGCTCACGAGAGTCCAGGAGGTTGCCCGGCAGCTGAGGTGGCGCGGCAGGATTCGGAACCAGAAGCCCGTCCAGACCGCACGCGGCAAGCTCCAGGACGAACCACTGCCGGTCAGCTTCGGGAAGACACGACAGGTCGAGTCCCTGTAGCTCTGACGTCGCGTCGGCGGTCTCACCCGCGCGAGCGAGGCTGAGACCTAGTGCCGCGCGCGCCGCTACCCGAAGCGCCTGGGAGAGGACCTCGTAGTCTCGCACGCCCCCCAAGGAGTCCAGGTTATGCCGCTCTGCAAGCTCACGAACCACTGCGAGCTGGATGCCGAGGTTGAGGCGTCGACTTTCCTCTTCGTCGACCCGGCCTTTTGCGTGGCCGTGGGGGGTCTTGGTCTGCCAGCGCGTCCGCCCGATTTCCTCGAGCATGCCGGACGGGTCGCCCGTGAGGCTTCGTGCCCTGTACCAGGTCTTAGTGGCTTCGAGAGAGGCACTCGGACCAGGGTCGTCTCCCAGTCCGGCATGGAGGACGCGTTCGGGCAGCACCCTGCCGGTAGACGCTACGTGGCTCAGGCAGAACGCGGCGAACCCAACGGAGTCACATTGCCGACGCTCACCGTCCCACACTCGTCTCAGCGCCTCATCCAAGCGGCCCAAGGTCAAGAGAAACTGCGCAAGCTCAACTTCGGAGAGATTAACGTTCCGGCCAACGAGTGCGATCCTTTGCTTCAGCAGTCCAATCCGGACGAACGCGAGGACGTCCCGAGTAACGGAAGCAGCACGCCAGGCGATGTCCAGGTTTCGCTGTATCTCAGGCATCGGTCTGTGGCTGGCCCAGGCACGCACCAACCACTCGTCATCGCAGGCCGCCAAGACCTTCGCGTACTCACCCGCGTGGAACAGGTGCCTGAACCGATGTCTCCAGCCCTCATCCGAATCCGGATGCTGGTCGTACCAGTCCGCCATTGCGCGGGCAATCTCGTCGCGAAGGTGCTCCGTCCGTTCCGCCACGAACTCAGCGAGGCTGCTGTGCCTGATTGCCACACTCCCGGCGTCGGACACCCGCAGGACATGCCGCACTTCCGCTATCCCTTCGTGCACCGCCTGCAGCGTCGCGTCGACCCGAACCAACTGCAGAAGCTCACGGAGGATCTCTAGGGTGGTGAACTCCTCGCGCACCGCGAGGATGGCCAGGATGTAGATCAGTTTCTCGTCGCTCTTACAGGCCTCCCACAGGTGCCGATGGTATGCATCGATCCGGTCGTCTCGCAGAGCGGGCACCGACGCAAGATACCGCTCCTGCTCGTAGCGGTTCATCGCGCCGAGACGGTCGGCGAGGTACTCGAGGTAGATGGGTACTCCCCCGGATACGTCGACAGCCGCGTCGAGGAACTCGTCGGCGACTCCAACCGCCCGGAGCCGGAAGAACTCCCGTACCTGAGCGCGCCCAAACCGTGGCATCCGGATGTGTCGCTTTGGATTGCTTCTCACATGCTCGATGACCCGCGGTGGAAGAACCTCAGGGTAGCGGGAGCTCAGCACGATCAGGACGTTGCGGGGCAATTCCCCGTCAAGCACCGCCGTCAGGGGCCGCGCGACGAGGGACTGACGAGTCTTCCGGTCGACGTGATCCAAGCCGTCCACGACAAAGACCACGCGTCTCTTCGCGGCGGAGAGCGTGTTGAGCCACTCATTGAGGAGTTCGACCGTGTGGGGGGCGTAGGGCCTCGGGAACTGGGTATCTGGAAACGCGTTCCTCAAACCAATGCAGACCGATCGCACGAATGCGTCGTCACCGAGGCGCTCGTTGCCGAGCGTCCGGTCGCTGGGAACGAAGCAGTAGTAGCCGAACAGAACATCGGGGCGCGCCGAAAGGTACATCGTCAGTGCCGTCGACTTACCGCTGCCGGGTTCCCCCTCCAGGAGAAGGAAGCCGTCCTCCAGCGTTCCGATGGACGAATCGAGCATTTCGAAGAGAGCCGGAGTTGGTACCCAGACCTTCCGGTCGACGGGGAAGTAGTGGCTAACCCGGTCGACGAAGCGGTCGAGGACACCCAACGCGCGGCGCACATCGTCGGGTTGCACTTCGGCGCCGGTGATAGACCACCTGACCACCTCATCGAGCAACGTAGCGTAGTGCCCCTGTTCGAGGCCGAGCCGTGCGAGGCGGGCGTAGACACGCTCGGCCATCGTATCCCGATCAGGCTGGCTCAAGCGGAAGCGCAGGCACTTCAGGAATCCCGACAGCTCGTTGAAGTCTCGGAGACCTGATGCGGCAAGAAGATGCCTAAGAATGGGCTCATACTCGTCGAACCTCGTAGCCTGGCGAACGTCCTTGACGCTCTCATCGTCGACGTATGCCTGATGGAACTCTTCAATGAACTCTGCCAGACTCTTGTCGAAACCCCTCCCAGGCTGCCGGTTCGTTCCAGCCCGTCGGGTCGAGAGAAGGATGATCTCCTGCCGGCCGTCCTCGGAGACCACCTTCCGGTAGCCACGCGCGAGCTTCGCAAAGAGCGAGGTGGAGTTCTCCTCCGTCGTAACGAGGCTGTGCAGCGTGAGCGCCGACGAGTCATTCTGCGACCACTTCACCTGTACGAAAGCAGTGCCATCCGCGGAGTCAGCAATAACATCATCGATGCATTTCGCCCGACCAGGATTTTCAAGTGTGAGCGAACGAAGCCGGCTGCCGAACTCAATGAGGTCCAAGGCGTACTGAGCCGCGACGATGTTCTGGTAGTAGAACCCTGCCTGGGCTTCAGATCCGGACATGTCCTGCTACTCCTATCTCAACTTAAACCACACGTGGCCAGCCGGCTCTCGGCTCAATGAGGGAGCAACGAAGGAGCGGGGTTGGATCGTGTAGTTCTACCCCCGCCCAACGGCTTGCGCTTCAGCCGCCGCTAGCGAACCGAGCGGTCGGCTGGAAGCTCCTGTTAGGCAGCGCTACCCCACGAACACGTGCTCATTATGCCACCTGAGAAGGTCCGGGTCTGGCCGCTCCTGAGGCCGATCTGGCACCGAGATGCGCGCGCCCCATGAAGGGGGTAGTAGCTTCGCCCGTTCTGATAGTCAACGCGAAGCCGGTTGCTGACCTCCAGCACGTGGTCCTGCGTCACGGTAAGGTACCCCTGGTCGAAGAGCCGGTGCAGGTCGGCACGTAGAAGCAGACCGTTGCGTACCTGGTGAGAGCCTTCCCGCGCCAAGGGGCGAATGTGGGCAGCCTCGAGCGCCGGCAACGAGTGCTCCCCGGTGGCGGCACAGGCCCGACCGTATGCCTCGGTAACAGAGACGCGGAATGCTCCCTGGCCCAGCCGAGGTCTTGCCAGAGAAGGAACCCCGTACGCGGGTCCCGACTCCCGCGTGGCATCGACGGGCGCCATAACTCTGCGGTCCCCAGTCTGTGCCCTTTCAAGACACTCAGTCCAAACACGCTTCCCCTCGCCTTGCCCGAGGTCGTATCGGGTCGGCCTCAGCGTACGGACCGGCCAGTCGGCAGGTTGACTAACCCACTCCTCCCGTGCAAAGAACACGGCGTTGAGGACAACGATGCATCCCATTTGGGGCATTGGCTCTGAGCCCACATAGCTGATACGCCGCCTGATGCTCTGCAGCCGTTGGCGCATTTCGTCAAGCGTGTCACAACCATTGCCCTCTCCGAAGCAGTCCCAAGCGAGCCAGTCGGGTAGTGCAGCATACCGAGCGAAGTAGCCGAAACCAGCCACGGCGTTGTGTGGCGCCTTCAGCTTGAATAGAAAGGGGGAAAACTCGGGCGCACGAAAGGCGAAATGGGCCGAGGGCGTCCAGAAGTTTACCTCGTCCCAGTAGCGGCGCCGGCTCAGAAAGCTGTACCAGCCATAGTCAGTGATCGCTACAGTGCCCAAGAGCGACATTGGACGGGTCGCCCCCCTGATTGTGTTGCCATGTGCCGGTGCCCGACGGCTCGGAGCTCGGCGGCCCCGTCCCAAGTGCGGGCTCACGTATGGGGCCCGCTGAAGCTCCGTGTTAGTCCAGCGTCGCTGGAAAGCCTTGCCTGACACGATTCGGCACGGAAGCGCTGGCGCCTGCCGGCCGCTGATGGCCGCGGCAGGGTGGAGGGGGCAACACCCGCAGGGGCGACCCCTACTGGGCGGGTGACCAGGGGGAAGCCGTCGAGGTAGTGCACGTTGGTGAGTTCCGGGAGCCCGTCCGGCATCACGTAGCCGCAGATGGAGACCCCGATTCCGCCCAGCCGTCGCCGCTGGCCGCCTTCACCATCGCTGCCGCCTCGTCCAGTCCTGAGGCTGTCCCCTCACCCCAGGGACGGGTCTACCCGGTCCGGGGCCAGTGGGGGCAAGGGGTGGCCCCTCCCGGTCAGGACCCCCCCTCCCCTCTCGGGGCCGTCGTAGAGGGCCGCGTGGCCCTGGTCGAACTCCTCGACGTGGAGACCAATATCCACGTTGTCCTGGCCGACGCCCAGGTCCCCACCACCCGCGCGCCCGCCGAGGCCGCGCCGCGCCACGGCGACAAGCTCCGGGTGGCCCTCCGGATGGGCCGGGCCCACCTCTTGGACCTGGCCACGGAAGAGGCCGTCTCCTAGGAAACGGGCCGGTAGGCCCGGGGGAGTACCCGGCTCAAGGCCCAGGCCGGCTGGAAGACATGGTGACCCGGTTGCCCCGGCGGCCTTGTCGGCCACCTCCACGCCCCGCCCGCCGGAACTGGGCCGCTACCCCGCTCCGGGCGGACGGCGACGTGCCGCCAGCGGTGGAAGGCGCCGGCCTTGGACAAGGCCGGATTTAGCCCCGGCATTTCGCTTGCGCGCAGGGTGAGGCGAGACTCTTCTGCGCCCGGGGGGCAGTGCACGATCGCCAGGCCCACGGATACTGATACTAGGGGGCTGGCCACGGCTGACCCTGCGAGGAGAAGCGCGCCATCTTGGGCAGGAAGCGCGTCTTTGACGCCTAAGTACCATCCTCCGGCCACGAAACGCTGCCTTTCGGTGTGCCGAGAGGCCACTCGGCCGCAGATCCCACTCGGAGGCCCTAATCGGTCTTGACGGTCCTCGAGAATGACCAGCCCGCATCCGAGCCAGGTTCGCGAGCCTTCCCCAGGGGTGGCGCGCGCCTACTCAGTCCCTTGCGCTATCCAGGTGCGAAGCGCAGGCTAGCCGGGTATGTCCAAGAAGCCCTCAAGCTCAATGGTCTGCGGCCGGCCCTCTTCGTGGAGCCATTCGCTGGCGGGGCTAGCGTCGCGCTGCACGTCCTGGCAGCGGACTGTGCGGACCGGGTCCTCATCAGCGACTCAGATCCGCTAGTGGCGTCTTTCTGGCAAGTCCTCTTTGGCGAGCCCGACTGGCTTGTGCAGCAGGTTCTCGAGGTTGAGGTCACAATCGAGGCGTGGAAGCGTTTCAAGAGAGGGACCCCAACGACGGACAAGGAACGGGCTATCGCCTGCCTCTTCCTGAACAGAACCAGCTTCTCGGGCGTCATTGCGAAGAGCGGCGGGCCAATCGGGGGAATGGACCAGAGATCGCAGTATAAGATCGATTGCCGATTCCCGCGCGAGCGCCTGGCGAAAAGGATTCGCCAAGCGGCCGCCTACCGCGATCGGGTGGATGTGCAGACCCTTCCCTGGCACGTCGTGACTCAGCGGCATGGCAGGAACCCGCAGGCCTTTTTCTACCTCGATCCCCCGTTCTTCACCAAGGCAGATCGCCTCTACGATCACTTCTTCGCAAATGGCGACCACCAGAACCTCCGAGACGCACTGGCGGACATGAGTGCCAAGTGGCTACTCAGTTATGACCCGTCACCGCGCATAGCCGAGCTCTACGGTTCGCAGGAAGTCCTTTTGAGGAACCTGGAATCCCTGCACAGTGCTGCACGGCCCGGCGGATTCCGTAGAGCCAATGAGGTAATTCTAACCAATCTTGGCAAGCTGCCCGAGGAAACAAGGCTTTGGCGGAGTAGTCTGGAGTGGACGCAATCCAAGAAAAGGTAGCTGCGGCTCGGGGGTGCGGTAGGTGTTGGACGTCAGCCAGATCATGCAGAACGACCCACATGTGAGACTGGTGCAGAAGGACAACTTCGTTGGGTGGGTCTACCGGATTGACTACGACCGAGCCTTGGTGATGACCAACGACCTCTGGAAGAGCAGGGTACTCGGAATACCTCACAACAGCTTCCTCGTAGCCGCCTCCTTTGACCCAGACCATTTCGACCAAGCGCCTGACTCTGAACGGGAGGTCGTTCTGCTCCGGGTTGTCAAGTCGTCCCCGCTCCCCCAGGACGATGACATGTTGGCCGCCCTCGTGGACCACTACCAAGACCAGGACCGGGTGTTTGGAGGGCGTGGCCTCGACGACATCACTAGAAACCAGATGCAGTTCGGAGGCCTGGAGTGTAAGGTGCTCGGCACCTTCTATGCCGTAGACGGCCAGCTGCGGCTGGGCAGCGACCTTGAATCATTCTACATGGCAGTTCGCCTTGCCGTGTATCGCCCGCGAGGCGAGGCCCTGGGGACCATCGTCAACTACGTGGATCCCGGCCGTCTCAAGAGAGCGCACGAAGAGTTCAAACGGTTGGGAGTCACCCGCGAGATTTCCCCGTTCGAGATTGGAACGGTCCGCTACACCTCGACGGACAGGATGCACCGAGGGCAAGCCAGCGAGCTAGTCCGAGTGTTCATCCAACCCTCGGATTTCCTGGCCCGCAGAACTGCGGTCTTCGGCATGACGCGGACGGGAAAGTCAAACATGATCAAGCAACTGGTGTCGGTCATCAAGCGTGTGGCCGACGAGGGCGGCGTCCCAATAGGCCAACTGATCTACGACATGAACGGTGAGTACGCGAACGCGAACCAGCAGGACCAGGGGGCACTGGCGGACATCTATCCCGACGAGACCGTCCGGTATCGGATGTTGCCGGCCCCCGGGTTCGAGGTCCTGGGAACCAACTTCTATGAGCAACTCGAAGAAGGCTTCTCCATTATCATCCGGGAGTTGGAGAAGGGGAAGCGGCTCACGTCGGACTACCTACAGAAGTTCGCGAAGGCCTCGCTCGAGAAGCCCGACGATCCCAACGCAATCAGCGAGAGAAAGCGTTGGGAGGTGAAGGCTGCGGCATACCGCGCCGTCCTCTACCGGGCCGGCTTCGCCCCTCCGAGTTCCTCATACAGGGTGAAGTTCGACGCAAACCAGAGCATCGTAGAGGCAGTCAACCAGATTGCTGGCCAGCCTTTCGCCGACACTCGCCAGTCAGGGCTCACGCTCGATCAGGCCGCGAAGTGGTTTGTTGCCGCAAGAACAGCCAATAGACAGAGCCCCCTCATGTCCAGCAGTAACAAGCCATGGGTCGAGGAGGACCTATCGTCAATCCTAAACATGCTGGCGCAGAAGGGCGACAACGACTTGTACATCTCCGGCTACACGGTCCTGGCCCGCGCCCTCGACTACCACACTCCCAACCGAAGCCGAGAGCTCGGTGAGGAGATCTACGACCACCTGGTTCTTGGAAGAGTGGTAATCCTCGACCTATCCGTCGGGGGCCCGGAGGTTCGGGAGCAAATCGCCAAGGACATAGCGTCGGATGTCTTCCATGCATCCATGGGTCTTTTCGTGGAGGGAAAGACTCCTCCGAACATCTGCATCTATGTTGAGGAGGCGCACAACCTTATCGGCAAGGGTTCGAAGCTCACAGAGGCTTGGCCACGCCTTGCCAAGGAGGGCGCCAAGTATCGGATTGCCCTGGTGTACGCGACCCAAGAAGTCTCCTCGGTCCACCCGAACATACTGGCCAACACGGAGAACTGGTTTGTTACGCACCTGAACAACGAAAGGGAGATTGACGAGCTCGCCAAGTTCTACGACTTTGATGACTTCAGCCGGTCGCTCATGCGGGCCCAGGACGTCGGCTTCTCGCGCGTCAAGACGCTCTCGGGACCCTTCGTGGTTCCTGTGCAGATCGATCAGTTCGACCCGGAGGCCGAGCGGGAAAGGGCCGCGGCCAGCAAGAAGCCAGCGATCAAGGAGTAGGCCATCACCCATGCCCTATCTGCGGGAATTGGCAGACAAGTCCGCGCACACTGACATCGTGAAGAACCCCGACGTGAAGGGGTTCCTGGAGCAGTGCGAGTACCTCAAGGAGCCATCGGAAGACGAGATTGGGGCTGTCGTCTCCCGCTTCGCCCCCGTGGGCAGCCTTGGCACAGCGACGTTGCCCAAGGGCGTCATGGCGGTGGACGGCAGCTTCCACGAATCCAGTGTCGACAATCGCCTTCCGAGTACGATGGTTGCTTTCATCAAGATAGGGGCCGTGTACATCAAGCTTGACGAGTACAGCGCCCTTCGCGAGGGAAGGTTCGTCAACCCTTTTCGGGTGGCAGCCCTCAAGGACAGCAACAGCGCCCTGACCTTCGCCCTGCCTAGCTCCAATATCCGGCTCCGCAATCGGAAGACGGTGAGAGAGAGCTTCCGGGAGGCAGTTGACAAGCTCCTCTCGGGGGAGAACACCCGATTCAGCAAGAACGACCCCCGAACTAGCCTTCGCACCACCCTCTTTCATCTCGTGGCCGAGCGGCCAGGAGAAGGGTTGGCCACCCATGACCCGACTCACATCCGCCTGGAACAGTGCCCCACTTGTCGGTCTGGGCCGGTCGATGTCTACGACGCCCCGGACCAGCAACGATGTGGGACGTGCGATGCCGACGTGTTCCCGTCCGACTGCCTCCGCCTGTGGGAGGAGGTCAGCGAATACCAGTCCAACTACGGCGCGGTGTCCCGCCTGGCGCAAGTTCTCGAGCACTTGGTACCCGTGCACTACGTAAGGTACCTACTCCAGCAGTCGAAGGCATCCTTGGGAGAGACAGCATTCATCATCGACCGTCCTCTGGCCATTTTCGGCAACCCCGCATGGCTGCATCGAGTCATCCTTAAGTTCCTGTGGAAGGCGAACCAGGAGTTGGAGACGGCCGGGCTACCTCGGTTCATGATCCTGGGACTGCAGAAGACCGGTCAGGTGGTAGACCATGTGCACTTGATCAGTCGTCACTTGAAGCCGGGAACTGTCTTCGCCATCGACGACGACTACCGCTACCGCCACATCTGCTCGACCAGAGAGGCGGCGGAGGATGGCTTCGGACGGGATACTTATTACGGCCAGGACTTCATCTTCAAGACGGAATCGGGACGCGAGTTCGTGCTGGCCCTACCCTACCCGTGCGCCCAGAAGGTGGACATTCCTGACTTCCACAGGGCGAAGGTTGATCTGGCCCGGTATCCCGACCTGGGTCGAGCTCTGAGACTGGTGAGCCATTTCGAGTGCGACCTGTATGAGAACTCCGTTGTGCCGATTGCGCTGGCTCACCGGTACACGGCCATCAGCGTTGTGCCGGGAGGACGTGTGCTTGACATCTTCGCGAAAAAGACAATAGGGAAGACCGGTAACGGGGGGAGTCATGCTAGCGATCCTCCATCCAGCTGACCCAGGCTCTCCTGGGCCGCTCGCGGGCCCTCATGCCGCCGAACATCCGGAATATCGGTGTCGCTTTGCGGTGGAAGGGTCCGCCGGAGATTTCAGCACTGGCTACCCCGCCAGACCTATCGCTAGGAGACGGGGATTGGGGGCAGAGGTTTGCCGTGGTCACTCCGCTGAGACCTCGTGAGTTCGTGGCCCGGGTCCGCGCGGAGAACGAGGCGGACTTCCGCAAGGACTCAACGCGGGGCACTCTCAGGGCGCTCGAACACACCGCGCACCATTCATGGGTCTATGTTGCCGAGCTACTTCAGAACGCAATGGACGAGGGCGCGACCAGAGTGAGAATCCAGGTTGCCACCGGTTCCCTCGTATTCGAGCACAATGGAGGTGGGTTCTCCGAGCAAGACGTAAGGTACATTTGTCTTGCTGGCGCGGCGAGCAAGGGACCCTCCACGATTGGGTTCATGGGCGTAGGTTTCAAGTCGGTCTTCCACAGCTTCAGCAAAGTCTTGGTGTCGTCCGGGCCATGGCGGTTCGCGTTGCAGGTAGGCTGGCACACGGGAAGGATTGGCGAGAGGATTCGGGACTGGATCGGGTGCGTCCGGCCAGCGTGGGACGAGTCAGCGGTCGAGCCTTCGGAGGGGATGACGTGCCGCTTCGAGCTGTCTCAGCGGCTTGACGGGCTTGCGCCAATTCGGGACGACCTTCGCCACATCGTCCAGAGCGACATGTGCCTGCTCCCAATGCTGGCCACAAGGGGGATAGCACGATTCGAGTGTGATGATCGGTCCTGGACTCTGACGGCAGCACCCGAAAGCAGTCAGTGTACGAGCCTTGCGGTCATCAAGGTCCAGGCAGTGGAAGAGAGTGTGAGCGAGCCTCGTGAATGGAGGGTGGTAGGCAGTCAGTACACGCCTAGCGAAGAGGCGGTCAGGGAGTTCCTTCAGCGCCGGGGGGTTTCCCCTCCAAATGACCCGTCGCTGGAAGCAAGGTTCTACCAGGAAGCCGGTCAAGCACGGCTAGTTCAGGCCTTTTTTGAAGTGGATTCGCTCGGAGTGCCCATCCTTCCCGAGCGCGGGAGGGTCTTTGCGACGCTGCCGACGGAGATGACCCTACCGATGAAGCTTCATCTCCAGGCTGACTGGTTGCTCGACATCACCAGGGGCCACCCTAGGGATCTGGAATCGTCTCTCTGGCACAGCGAGATAAGAGCCCAGCTTGCCGGCATCTTTGCAGCCTACCTGGCCATCCTTGCAGATCGTCCGAGGCATAGGTGGCAGGGAGACGCTCTATGTGGCTTGCCTGACCTCTCCGAGGAAGCTCCCGAATGGCTGCGGGATCAAGTCTTCCTGGATCAGCTTCGAGAACGCATCGCCGGGCTTCAGTTTCTGCCCAACCTCTGCGGAGGGTTCATCTCCCCCAACGAAGCCTTGTTTCCCCCCGCAGCGTTCGGGGACTTGCTGGACGGGAGCTGGCGCCCAGACCTCCTCTGGGGCGCCAGAGTTGCTGACACAGCAAGCATCCCACCCAGGTTTATTGAGACCCTCAATATCCTGGGTCTTGACAAGGCGATGACATCTGAGCACCTGGCTAGCCACTGGGCAGATTCGGGCGTGTCGCGTTGGCTCCAAGCGGTCTTGGACGTCGGGAGAGGCCGCACCGAAGCTCTTGTTGCGCTCCACGCGGCGCTGCACAGAGCAGCGGATGAGGACAGTGAACACTGGAGTCTCGCGGCCCTCAAGTGCATCCCGACTCAGGCTGGGACCTGGGGAACCCATGAAGGGCTGCGGAGACTCCCGGGGGAATGGTTGTCGCTGCCCGAGGAGGCCCGTGCATTCCTTCAGCCCTTGGCTGGGCCGTCTGAGGCATTTGCAGAAACCGCCCTGTGGCAGTCAGCAAGCAGCCATGTCAACCAGTACTCCTGGGACGACCCGCGGCGTGCAGCTGTACCGTTCTTGGAGCGTTGCCCGCAGGTACTCCTGGAAAAGGTAGTGCTTGACTGGTGGGACTCGATTCCCGGGGGACCGACCGAGGTCGAGGTGGATCAGGTTATCGCTCTCACGCGGTGGGTGTTCGAGAAGCAGCCTACGCGCACGAGTCTGGTCAAACGCCTTCTGTGCCGCAGTGGAGAAACCCTCCAACTACTCCCTCCGGGGGAGTGCTTGCTCGCAGATCCCTATGGTCCTCCGCATAGACAACAGCTATTCGAAGGGATGCCACGCGTCGCGGCGGACTACGTTCGCCGGGGCCAGGACTTCGAGGAATGGCGTAAGTTCCTTGAGGGTCTGGAGGACTGCCCACAAGGTGCATTCCGACTGACCGCTCTGGTAGTAGCCGAGGACTGCACTGGGTTGGCGGGTCGCTTCCCAGGTCTCAGACCTCCGGGAATCCGCTCCCGCTGGCAGCAGTCTGTGGCGTGTCCTCTCAGGTTGACGCAGCCGGCGGCGACCGTGGACGTCGCTGTCGGGTGGTACTACCTCGTAGACACCCAACTCCCCTCAAACTGGTCTCCCTCGACAACCCCGCTGCCCGGCTTCGGCGTTGCCCGCAGTCGGTGGCTGGCAGAAGGTCTTGCGGCCCTTCGCTACTATGCCAAACTCCGAATCCTCTATGTGCGCCAAGGGAGTAGCGGCGTGAACAACGAACCGGTCGACCACGAGGAGACCGGACCCCAATGGGTCCATCAACTATCGGACCAGAGTTGGGTTCCGGTAAAGGGGGCGACCACAGGATACAGACCTGCGGACGTACTGGGTTCGGACGACCCGGCTCGGCCGGAGGCCCTTGTGGCTGACCTCTCGCGGGAACTCGTCAGCGTCTTAGAGGACGCAGGCGTAAGGTTCGGGGCTAATGTCCCGGATCTTCCGGTTGTTGGAAGACTCAAGGCGGAAGGACGTTCTCTGCCTCTCCCGAGGCTCCTGAAGGCGATTCAGGATGCCGCTGCTCAGACGAAGGACAACCCTGGCGAGCGAACCCAGCTACTTCGAGTGTTCGCCGAGACGCCCCTCGCACCCAGTTCACCTGGGGATGGGTCACCACGAGTCTCCTCGTCGCGGCTAGTCCGAAGAGCCGGAACTGGCAGTGCGCACTCCTCTTTGGGCGGGTGGGTTGTCTCCATCGAGAACTTTGAGACGGGGACCATAGAAAGGCAGATTCTGGACCTAATGGACGCTCTGGTGGGGCTTCCAACGACCACGACAGCTGTTCAGGCCCTCGAGTACCTCCGTGACGTCTGGCGAAGGCAGCCGTCGTCGGAAGACGTTAGGAGGAACCTCCCCCTTGCGTATGGATACGTGCTTGAGCAGGTGGAAACTGACGCTGGCTTCGCGGGGAGTTGGAGTGAGGCTCTAGCAGAGGCCAGGGTGTACGCACGCGTCGCGACCAGCAGGGCATGGCATCGCGCTCATGAAGTCGTCTTCAACGACCTGGCATCCGTGCTCCCTCCAAACGCCGCAGAGCTTAGCAGAAGGCTTCCTCCTGTAGCTGCTTCGGGGCACCTGGGTAGCACATCGGCGGCCCAGGAAACGGTAGCAGCCTTGTTGAGTCTGCCCCTTCTCTCGCAGCGAGTAACCGTTGAACACCACTACACGAACGCTCGTCCGGTCTCCAAAGCTGTGGTCGCGTCGCTCCGCGACGTGAGGGCGATTATCGAAGCTGTTCGCTCTGACACTAGTAGCATGGAAGATTCCGAAGACGACGACGAGGCACGCGACCTCTCTGCGAATTCTCTCCCACTGCCCGAGGCCTTGTTGGTTGATGGACTCTCCAGGGACATCGTCCTGGACCAAGAGCCCGTCATTCGCCAAGCCCTATTCGGAGCATGGGATGGGGCGCGCCTGCTTCTCTCCGGAACGCCGGTTGAATTCGCCGGCGACTTGGCAGCCTCCCTGGTGGAGCTCTGGCATCTGTCTCAGCGTGCGGAATTGGTGGCGCAGATGGCTGCTGCTCTCGTGCTCGCTGACGACAGGCAAGCATTCGAGGGCGCACTACGAAGGATGAGGCTGAGGGTCGGGTTGGAGACGGCCAGCGATGCCAGGTTCGGTTCAACCGGCGCGGATCTTGGCCAGGAAGGAACGCGGAGCGCGGCCTTGCCGGAGAAGGGCACCGAGCCTGGGGATACCGAGTTGACTCCAGCCAGCACGGGCTCAGGGGGGGGCCAAGGGCCCAAGGGGGCTCCACTCCAGGGCCTCGAAGACGTAGGCGAAGCGGGCAGTCAGCATTCGGGCCAGAGCCGCGAGCAGGGGCCGCCTGTCCTGCCCGCCGGGTCGTCCCGTACGAACAGTGAGTGCGAGTCCAATGACGTCCCGAACGATCGCGGGTCAGGTAGCTACAGTATGGATAGAGCGGCGGGCATGAAGCAGTATCACGAGGAACAGCTGCGACGCCTTCTCGTTGGCGAAGCGCTCAGAGATGCGAATCTAGAGGGGCCGTCACGTACTGCTGTCCGAAGGACGGACGAGGAATACCGTGAGGCAGCCATGGAGTTCGAGAGGACAGAGGGGAGATACCCGGTTCCTGGTGCCGAGACCCAAGCCGGCTTCGACATCGAGAGCTATGAAAGCGCGCCAGATAACCCTGATAGCCGGGTCGCGAGACGGATCGAAGTCAAGGGAAGGTCAGCTGCCTGGGCGGCCGACGAGATGGTTTCCCTAAGCCAGCGGCAGTTCAACGACGCGCTGCGGCACGATGCGGAGGCGTCTGGATGGGATTATTGGCTGTACGTAGTCACCGATGAGGGACAAGGCCGGTACGTTGTTACGCCGCTTCGGAACCCTGCTCGCTCCACGGCGCAGCACGCCTTTCGCGCAGACATCTGGAAGACAGCGGCAGATGGAGAGCGAGCAGTCAAGTTGCAGGAGCAGCGGGAGTCCGCGCTGCACGCAGTGCCACAGATAGCCGCGCCTCGAAGACTCCAATGAGTGAGTATTCCCGGTGAAATCGTCCCTCTATCCCGAGCCAAGGCTCAAGGTCCTACCCACATTCGTCGATGTCGCCTGTCTGGTCCAAGGAGCCAAGTCCGGCCACTAGCTAGCCACCAGACGCCGTCTCTTGAGCTCAAAGAAGCACCTAGCGCACACCGCCACATCGGTGCCGGCATCGTGGGTCTCCACGTACCTGCTGCCGAACAGAGCGCGGTGTAACTCCTGGAGTGTAGGCCACTTGTAGCCATAGGGACCTGGAAGGCGGCAGAACCCTGTGCTAGACACCATGGTACAGATGAGCGTCTTGTCACGAAAGAGCGGATCGAGACCAAGCCGAAGATACTCTGCTGAGATGACGCTGCGGTCGAACTCGAGGTTATGGGACACGACAATGCTGGCTCTGTCGGCTGCGGCGTCGAGCTCCGCCAGCACAGTCAGGAGGGGTCTCCCTTCGGTCAGCGCGCGTTCCGTGGTTATGCCGTGAATGCGCTGTGCGTCCCGCGGAATCGTGAAGCCGTCTGGTTGAACGAGGCAGGACATGGACTCCACGTGCCGGCCGGTCTCGTCATAGAGCAACCACGCAATCTGCACAATGGGCGGCCAGTTCCCAAGGTCGCTGATTGGCGCTCCCCAACGCTTCGGAAGCCCAGTGGTTTCGCAGTCGAGAAACAAATACACGGCATCCCCCACCTATCCCCGCGGGCCGCTGAAGCTTCCATGCCGACCGAGCGCCTATGGAAATCCTTGCCTGCGGGGATTTCGCCTTACACCCTCGGGCACCCTGCCGACCGGTGACCCCTCACCCCTTCCTATCCCCCAACCCCTGCCTGCGTGGCCGCATGACATGAAGTCACTGGCCGTTGGCTTTGGGGCGGACCGGAAGAGGATGGGCGACATTGCAGCCATGTGTATATCGTTGGTTGCTTCCCGCAGGTTCACCTGCCCGCAAGGCAAGAGCAGGAAGGTATGGAAAGACGCCGGCGCGAAGCCGTTCACGGTTCGGTCTGATCGACTGAGGGAGTTGACCGGTGTGCAAGCAAGGGCTGCGGTAGCGACTACTCTGGTACTGATCGCTCTAACTTTCCTTTCCGGGTGCCCGCGGCCGGCAGCCCCCGGCTCCGCCCAAGGCGGCGAAGGGTCGCCGACGGCCGGTGGCAGCGGAGGGAGCGGCGGATCCAGCGCCGAGCCCGCGTTGCCCGAGTTCTGGGCCCAGGCGCCAGGTGCGTCGGAACTTGACCACGGTCTCGCTGCCGGCTACGCCATAGCTTGGGTCACGCCGGATGGAGTCCTGATGGTCGCGACCCCTTGGTGGTCCCAGCCGAGGGCGCTGGCCAGTGACTGCGGTACGCGCGAGTTCGCCTGGGGGCCAAACGCCACGTACCTGACATACCTGGCTGGCCCGGAACCCGGGCGGGCCGACCGGTTCTGCAAGGTGCCTGTCGTCGGCGGCGACCCCACCGAGATCGCGGGCTTCCCCACGCTCGAAGCTGCCCGGCTGCCGCGGAGTTCCCCTGACGGATCCTTCTACACCGTGGAGCTTCCGGAGGCCAAGCCGCCCTACTTCCGTCTGGCCGTCGTTGGCGGCGGCATGAGCGAACCGCTTCTTCTCAATGCCTGCGGGAGCTACGCCTGGTCGCCGGACAGCCGGATCCTGGCCTATGGCCGGACCGTCGACGTGGGTCATCTGGCCGGTGTGTCCCAACTCAGCCTAAGCTCGAGCCTGTGCCTGCACGACCTCAGTGACGGTAACGAGACGGTCCTGGTCGTGGGCGACCCGGTGAACCTCTATTGGGCGCAGGCCTGGCCCAAGGCCCAGGAGCTTCACTACATTCAAGAAGAGAGCCCCCCCGGGCGCCAGTCCATGTACTACGAATGGGTCATCGATCCACCCGGCGGGGAGCCCAGATGCCTGGGCGGCGACACCGGCTGTTCGCTCGGGGAGACCGACATCATCCCGGAGCAACTGCAGCCGTTTGGCTCCCCCTGGCCGGAAAGATCTCCAGACGGAACGGCGGCCATCGTGCACTGCTGCGACCCCGTTCTGGGGCCATCCTCGTGGCAGTACATCGTTGTCCTCGACCCCGAGACCAAGGCTTGGGGCGTCCTTGGCGAAGGAGCGGGGGTCTGGTCGCCCGTCCCCGTGCCCGGGGGCGGCGGCTAACCCGAGCCGCAGCCGAAGCGGTCACCGAGAACGCGGCCAGCCTGAGGGCTGCTCCGACAAGGAATCCCCGGACCAACGCATGGCTTCCGAATGATGAGGGCCCGACGGGGACAAGGGGAGGGCTATCCAATCCGAGGTGTTTCAACCAAGCGTACGCCTAGCCTCTGGAGCATCTCGAAAGGGTTGACGTACGGGACCCGGAAGGCGAGGCACAGGTCAGGCAGCTTGACCCGCTTCTTCGAAGTAGGGCTCGGCAGTTCGTGCGTGACCACCGCGTATCCGTACACCTTAGCATAGGCCACCAGCCACGAGTCGGCGCTCTCGGCGGCTTCCGCCCTGGCCTCCGACAGAAAGCGTTCCTGACGGCCAATCCACTCCATAATATCGGTATAGACCGTAAACACCCTGGCGTCGTCCGTGGGGTCAAAGGCGCCGGCGAACTCCGTGTCGGACCACATGGCCACGTCGTCATTGCCCCGCTCCAGTTCGCGCTTCACCCTGTCAATGCTGCGGACGTGGCCACTCCCTGCATGGGCAACCAGACTTGTCCAAAAGCCCGGGGCTGCCCCCCAAGCCCCAGGTGCTCCGCGTACCGCTCAAAGGTCGCTCCGTACAGCCCCGTCAGCTCGTAGGCCTCGGCGTAGGACATCTCGCCTTCACGGGCGGCCCGGACCACCTCGGCGCCAAACCGCCGACCCACCCGATAGTCCTGGTTGGCGTAGAAGTTCCCACCTTTCCCCGGGGTCAAGGTGCGTTCCGCCTCGCACCAGGCATTGTAGAAGCCGAAGAAGCGGTCCCCACTGATGAGGTGAAGGTCGAGAGCTCTCCGCGCCGCGACCAGTTCGCTTACCCGAAAGCGCTTGGCGATAGCCTCGAACGCCTCGTCTCCCCCGGGTAGGGACGGCCACACTTCGCGGAGGCCCTTCTCCGGGACCAGGAACTCCGCGGCCACGCGGTTACAGGCCTCCTCGGTCACGTCGGGGGCCGGCTGCAGTCCAGCCAGGTCGAAGGCCGCGCTGGCACCGAAGCAGATATGGGCCAGTTCGTGGGCAAGGGTGAACATCTGGGCGGCCTTGGCGTCCCGGCCGTTGACGAAGACCAAGGGAGCGTACTCGTCCGCGAGCACGAAACCCCGGAACTCGCTGACCTCGAGCCGACGATGAGTGTTGTTGCCCACCACGCCGTTGACCACGGTGAGGATGCCGGCCTGCTCCATGGCCGCTAGGAGAGTTCGTATGGCCTGGGACCAGTTTGGAGAGGCGGTGGCCCACTCCCGGCTCAAGCCGACCACCTGGCGCATGAGGTCGGCCACGGCGGTCGGGGGTTCACCGGTGGCGGCCGCGCCGACGAACGGGAGGGGCGTCTGGCCCTGGTCGACAAGATGTTCCCGCATCCAGGCCTGACGCCTCTGCATCACCTGGACCGTCTCGAGGAGGTCGGGGCTCGGCCTGGCCGCAGCGGCTTCGTCCGCCCGCGTGCGAAAGTGCCGGATGGGTAGAGAGTCGTTCGGAGGCTCACTCAGGAAGAGAAACCCGAGCGGAGTCCGGGTGGCCGTAGCCAACCGCTCCAGTTCACGAAGGGTCGGCTGGGTCGCTCCGGACAGCCAGTCCTGGACCTTGGGGAACCTGCCGCCGAGGTTCTCCACACTATGGCCGGACCGGGCGAGGGCCCATTGGAGGGTTCGCTGACTCACGACCACCCTGGGCACGCGGCATCCCCTCCCGGATTCAGGTCACGGCTCCTGCTTCCATCATACCCCAGGCCGACCTGTCGTGGGCGGTCTCGTTCCGGTAGCTGTCAAGCCACCGTTGGCAGAGTCCATTGAGCCCGACAGAGGAGTCAGAGGTGGGCAGCACGGGATTGGGGTGGCGCCGGCGTAGCAGCCGCCCCGGCGCTTTACCGCCCGGTCCTCCCCACGGCCCAATTCCCGAGCAGTTCCGCAGTCAGCCGTTCCTGGTGGGCGGGCAGGCCTCGCTCGGCCGTCGCGCGCGCGGTGTGGCGATTGCCTATCACCTCCTGGCCGACGGCCGCCTTGGCCGAGACTACACTCCATAGCCTGGCTTGGTCAGAGCCTCAGGGCCTCCGTGCCTGATGTAGCACACCGAAGCAGCTCCGACGAAAGGACGCGTTGGCCCGTCACTTCACAGCTTCCCAGGATTCCTGGGCCGACGTACTCCCCCGTTACCTCGCATCGTACTCAGACTCGGCCTTCTTGCCGCTCACGGCCGAAGTCTTCAGGAGCGAGGCAACCACTAGGCCTGGGCGGAAAGATCTCCAGACGGAACGGCGGCCATCGTGCACTGCTGCGACCCCATCCTGGGGTGACCCTCTGGGCAGTACATCGTTGTCCTCGACCCCGAGACCAAGGCCTGGGGACTCCTTGGCGAAGGAGCGAGGGTCTGGTCGCCCGTCCCGGTGCCCGGGGGCGGCGGCTAAATACAGCCGGCTGTGAACGACGCCGCCAACACTAGCCCCGCCAGCGCTCGGACAAGGCATTGACCAAAGGACTGGATTCGGCCGTCCACGCTCGGCCCCGCTAGCGGACCAACCCCGAGGCCAAGGGCGGCCATCAGCAGCACTGCTACGAGTGCCGCAAGACAATTGCGGAGAAAAGGGTTACCCGTTAGGCGCTTGCCGGCAACAATGGAAGCCACAGTGATGAAGGGCACGCGGTCAACGAGGCGACCTAAACCCCCAGCCAGTGCCTGCGCTGCCCCGCCAACCAGAGATACCTGTCGAGGGCGCGGTTGGATACGCGAAGCCCGGCCAGCTCGCCCAGCCGCCTGTAGAGGTTGCAGAAGGACTGGTACGGCTGCCCCCAATCCCAGGTCCAGTTCTCCCGGCCGAGGTGGTACCGCAGCATCTCTCTCGCGTAGGAGTCGTAGATGGGGAAGCGGTCGGGGTCAAGATTGAAGTGGGCCAGCTTGGAGGCGAAACTGATGTGCCTCCTCCGGGCTTCGCCCCCGTCGTCCTGGGGCATCGCCGCGATACGCTCGACCAGTTCGGGGCCGGCGGTCCGAAGGTCGGTATCCGCCATGACCCCCTGGACGTGCTCGGCCATCTAGAAAGCCCAGACATTGGTCCCGTACAGGGTGTTTATGGCCACCACCTTGAGCAGGGAGTCTAGCGGCCCCCAGCCTGGGAACCTGACGGCGAGTTCCGTAAGGGCCTGGTCCATCGTCGTCCATTGCCGCATCCCCTGATATATGCGGGTAGCCGCCTCAATCTGAGCTAGACCTAGGGGCCTGGCAAGGGGCATTTCTCACATACCACCTTCCGAACGCACGCCGCCGGGTAGCCCACGTCTGATCGTCCTCAGGGGGGTGCGTAAGCACCCTGCTGCCCTCTAGTCCCTGACCCTTACCTCCGCACAAGGAGGAGAGGCAGCGGCTGAAAGAGCGGCTGTGGACGCCGAACGCGCCCATCCGCTGGAAGCCGCTGTTGGGCTGACGAATATCAGTCTAAGGCTGCGGCGACCTCTCGAAGCGCCGCTAGCAGCACCCCCGGTTCCGCGGCTTTCTGTTGACGCACGACGGGGCCATCATCGTCACCCCCTCGTTCCAAGTCCAACTTCGACCGCTTTAGCGGCGGCCGAAGCCCTCACTTCACGCTAGCGTTCCCGCCCGTCCGCTGGACGCTCTCATTGGGCCAGCGGTCGACCGGCTCGATCACAGACCGTACCGAAACGGCCGAAGGCAGGTGAAGCGACCTGCCGACACCCGCTCGAACAGCTCGGAGTTCCCGCCGGGGTTCCCCAGTGCGTGCTTGTGAAGGAACGCGTTGTAGGTGCCGTGGCCGAACCCGGTGCAAGCGCCTCGAAAGTCGTGCACCGTGAAGGGCTCGCCGAGCCTCCCCGCTCTGACTGCGCGAACTATCTCTCCGTACACCTCATGCGACATGTGGTCCTCCCCTCTACGGCGGCATCAACCGCCGACCCTCCCCCTCATGCCCGCCCCGGAGCGTCCCGTCCACGCCCTGCCAACGCCGACGCCGTCTAGGGCAAGTACCGCATAAGCGAGGCTTCCGCACCCGCCACCTTCCGACCGTAGTCCTCATCCTCACAGTAGCCGGCTGCGAGCAACATGCCCGCCAGGACTTCCGCCGACGCGCCTTCCCTCGCTGCCTTGAGAACTCCCGCATAGCGGTCTTGGCTGATGGTGTCGATGTAGTCCTGCATGAAGTCCCCCAAGGACTCGTAGGCCGCGTAGCTGGGGTGTAGCTCGCCGACGGGGTGATCCGGTCTCTTATTGATGCCCGCGAAGTTGAGGTTGTGGCGGGCCAGAGGGGAGAGCCCCCACCCGGACTCGTGACCCCAATGGGCCAGGACAAACTCCTCCGATACACCGGTCTTCTCCGAGACCCGCGAGGCGTAGGGAAGCATGGCGTCAACGAAGACCCTCACCGTGCAGCCGCGCTCCGCCTGCGCCGAGCACCTCGCCGGGAGGAGAAAGGAGACTAGAGCCCTGTCCAGGAGCCCCGCGACCTCCGCCCGGGTGATGCCGGCGGTTGGGTTCAGGACGTCGCCGGGCAGACCCCGCAGAATCCCGTTCCGCACGGCCGTGGCCATGTAGACCCTGCGCCCGGGGCTGATCGTCGCGGCGTCCTTGAACTGGGACAAGACCTCGGAGGCGGCCGCCTCGGTATCGAGGATGTCTATCGCCTGCTCCGCGGCCAAGGCCTTCACGATGGCCATCGCCACGTCTTCCCGCGTGCTCTTTGCGTTGGGGCGAAACGTGACGGCGCTGCTTCCGACCTGACCGTAGTACCCGACATACTCGCCGGCAGCCTGGACCGGAGCGTATGCCCAGCTACTACGGGAAACATCGGTGAAGGGCAGCGGGGAACTCGGCTCGGATAGAGAGAACGCGCGTTGCAGGAAGGCGGCGAGCTGGGCCCGCGTGACCGGACCGCCGGGGTCGAACAGGTTCCCCCCGACGCCGCCGGCTATCCCCATGGTCGCCAGGGAATCGATGGCGTCCTGCGCCCAGACTACGCCGGCGAGATCGTTGAACAGCTTGAGAGCCCCGGGGACGAGGGCGCTGATGAACGAAGGCTGGCCGCCGACGCCCGTAGATCCGACCAACACCCGAGGTAGGGTCTTCTTGACCCACCCAACGCCCACGGTCGTGAACTCGTTGTGGTCGACGTATCGCTCCAGCAGCGTCTGTAGGGGCTCCTCGAAGACCTGGCTGACGCCGGCGAATGCGTCCTGGGTGGCGTGGATCACCTTGCCGTCACCCGCGTAGAGGACAACGTGGTTATCCTCGTCTACTCCCCCCGGTGACAGAAAGTAGATGACGTCGCCTTGGCAGAGCCCGAGCGCCGCGGGCCCGGCGGCTTCGAGCCTGTTCAGAAACTGCTTGGGAGCGTCGTCGCCGCTGAAAGTCAGGACGGCCAAAGGCGCCAGATGCGCACGGTCGGCCCACTGCCCCCCGGCGCCTTCCCGGAAAACGGGGTTGCCCATAGCGATGTAGACGCCGCCGGGGTCGTAGGCATAGTTGTAGGCCCACATCACCAGACCCGAGCAGTCGAGGCCGGGTTCACTGATGGTCTTCGATTCCCCGCCTTGCATCTCTAACGTCCGTTCGTACCCGGCCCTCAGAATCTCGTCGGGGGTCGCCCACCGCGCCCCGCCGTCTGAGTGACCATCTTTGTCCCAGTGGCGCCCTTTGGCGCCCCAGACATACGGCGCCCCGATCACGCTTCTAGCCAAACGCACCGCCTCTTGGGCCAGCAAGCTCCCTGTCTCCGGGGCCGGTGAGACGCGGACGCGACTCGGGGACCACCCTGTGTGGAGCAGGGCGGTAGTCTGGTCCGAATCCTTCCAGATCCCGTAGGCCGCGCTCCAGTCGCCCGCCTGGTCCATCACGCAGTTCCAGTCGGCGCTGCCTTGCCGGCCAGGGCTCAACGGCACGGCGATGAGCGGGACGACATTCACCTGCGACCCATCCGGACGTCGAAGCGACAGCGCGGCGTAGAACGTCCAGGCCGTGCTGCCCGTGTTCGAGAAGACTACCCGAAAAGTGACGCTCTGACGAGCCTGCGCTTGCTGGGGGCTCCCGCTATGCGAGTCGATGCGGACCGTGACTGTCGTCACCGGCGTCGCCGAGGCGTGGACGTGGACACAGTCCAGGGACCACCCGGTGAAGGCCAAGGGATTGGTCTCCTCCGCCTCTCGCCAGATCCCGTAGGCCGCGTCCCAGTCTCCGGCCTGGTCCATCTCGTAGTTCCAAGTGGCGCTGCCTTCCTGGCCGGGGCTAAGCCGGACGGGGGTTATCGGGGCGACGTTCACCAGGGATCCGTCCGGGCGACGGAGCGTCACCCCGGCGTAGAAGGTCCAGGTCGTGCTGCCCGTGTTCGAGAAGCTCACCCGGAAGGCTACGGTTTGACCCACCTCAGTCTGTGGGGGAACGGCGGAGCTACCGGACACGCTGGCCTGGACGGGCGACAAGGCCAGCCAACTCTCGGCGCCTCCGGCCGGTCGGCTCGGCGCAAGCAGCAAGACCGCCAGTATCGAGACGACCACGATTCCGGCGATTGGCCCAGGCCACTTGGCCCGGCTCGTTACGCCACGCATCTCTACCACCCCTCCCGGGTTGGGCCGCCTACCCGCGGACCGCGGCCGCCGGCCTACATCCCAACAGCCGGAAATGGAGGTGTGGAAGCACGGAAGCTGGGAAGTGGGAGAGGGGCTGCCGTTGTCCAGTGGCTGTAAGGATTAGCCAGCGGAAGGGGGAGTCCTGCGGCCGTGGACGCTCAGTGTCTAGTGCGGCACCACGAACTCGCTGACGGCAAAGACGACCATCGTCAGCCCGGGCAACATGGCAAGCCATACGAGCCACGAGCGCTCGTGCCGTCTTATCACCGCGATCAGGCCGACGATGCCGGCGGCCAGCCCGGGCGACAGCATCGCGACGCCGTAGAACCACGGCAACTTCACGGTCGAGAGCGCGGTGATGATGAAGAGAGCGGCGAACGTTGCTGCCAGGGCGACGGACCACCGTCCGAGCTTCGTCGACGGCGTCGACAGGAACCCTCGCCCGCGGTCTGTCATCCCAACCACCTCACTTCCCGTGCCGGAATGTGCGCCGTGCGACGCTCCTAGGCAAGCCGTCGCTTCCGCGTTGGAGGTCTAGACTCCGCCCTTGTCACCAGGCTTGAAGAGATCGCGCGCCAATAGCACGCCCGCGACGCCGATCTCCACAAGGGCTAGCGAGTAGACAGCGATCGACGCGACAACGAGGGCCCAGGGCCAGCCCACCGGCTCGGTCTCGCCCGATGCCAAACCTGTGACGACGGCAAGCGCCTGGCCGCCAAGCAGCATCCCCACGACGACGCCGAGACCCCAGCCGATGAGTCCCCGTCGCGAGCGTGCCCGCAGCGCCGCCCACATGAGCAGCGCTCCGCCGACGATGGCAATCGGAAAGAGCTCGGCGGGCAGGAGATAGTCGAAACGGAACATGCCGCGGGCGATGCTTCCCACCACAGATGTCGTGAGCATGGCGAGGATCGGAAACCACACAAGCACCGTTCCGACCACAGCCAGGGCTCGGGTAAGAATGGCCTTCTTCTCCATTGTCGTCATCCCCCTATGCGGTAGACTCTATCCGGACCCGGCGACGGAGAGCGCCCGCTCCCCGGACTCTAGAGCCCCAGGACCTCCAGCAGCTTGTAGATGAGCACGGCGGGCCAGAAGATAGCCTTGAAGAAGCCGAGCACTCCCAGCCAGAACGTGCCGGCGTGCCCGATGAAGTAGATGGCTGCGCCGATGAAACCCATACCGTAGATGCCTGCGGATAGGCCGTTGTCCTTCATGTAGCGGAACCCTCCCCATTTGCCGCGTGGATAGCCGGTGTCCCTGCAACGTGGAAGCCCAGGATACCCATCAGCACGGAGGCCAAAAAGAAGGGGCTCCCCGCTTCGAGGCGGCCCAAGAGAGCCAGAGCGACAATCAGCGGCAGGTACGAGCCAACCAGAGTGGCGACAAGCCGCGCCACATGCCTGGGCTCTCCGGACAACCAGCGCCGCCTGAGCGCCAGCCAGCCTACAAGGAAGATACCTGACGAGAACGAAACGCCCAAGACGGCGACGAAGAGCACAGGGTGAGTTTCCGGGTCCATGCCAGGGACAATTAGCGAGAGCAGGAACGTCACGACCTGGGTCATGATGAGTTGGAGCAGCACTATCCCGATTGTGACGAAAGGCCGACGCGTACCCTTGCCTGAGTCCATGCTGACCCCCTCCACTATCGAACATCGCGCTCGATGGCCCAGCCTACCACCCGGCGAGAGAAGATGTCTAGCACTGTGCCTCTTGACCCCGCCCTACGGGCTGCAGAGAACCCGGAGCGAGGCCGAGGCGACTTCGCGCAGGTAGACTTCTGTCGAGCCGAGGAGATCAAGCTGCCGGCGGCTGGCCATCCGCTTGGCAAGACCGGGCTGGGCGATAAGCATGCCGAAATCCGGCTTCAGCCGTCGCGCGCGTTCCTCCAACCGGTAGAGGGCGTTGCCGTCGCCGACAATGAACCCGGTCTTCCCCTGCCACCTCATCCGGCTTTGCTGGCGATGAATTAGCCGGCGGAACAGGGCCTCGGTGTTCCTCCGCCATCGCACGGACTTCTGGGTTTGACCGCACACCTCGTAGAGGTCGGCCACTCGGCCGCCTGGTTCGGGCTCGGACGAACGCTTGCAGTGCACGAGTTCAACGACCAGACGATCCCCCTCGACGCGCATGGCCACGATGTCGGCGATCTCACCCGCGCCGTGGTCATCGATGACAATTTCCCACTGGGCGAGACTCCGCACGTATTCGATGGCCCGGGCTTGGATGGAGTCTGCCTCGCGGCTCGCGCCCTGAGACTCCTTCCGGAGATCAACACCGGACCAGTCCAGAACGATGAGCCTGTCAGCCTCGAAGGCCGGTAGATCGCGATCCGGCTTGAGGAGCACTCCTGGCGGGACAACCATCGCATCCTGCTCGAAGAGAATGGTCAGACCGTGCCGGGTGAGGTAGTCGCTGAGCCGTATCCGGGACCGACGGCTGACAACTTCAGCCTCCGCGGCCACGGCCCGGTACCTGAGGCGTCCGTCGGCGAAGTCGATCTCGTACTCGGCGGTCCAGCCGGGCGTCGCCACATTGAACCTGATCGGACCGCTCTCTGAGAACTCCGTGACCACCAGGTCGGCGTCCACGAGCGGCCAGTCGCCGCCTGCCGGGGCGTCCGCCGGGGCGCCTGATGGGGCGCCTGAAGAGGCGTCCGCCATCTCGATGCGCGTCTCGTCCGTGACGTTCAGGAATATCTCCCACGGCCATTCCACTCCCAGGGCCACGTACGGCGGTCGGGTTTCGACTACCATGGGACGGATGAACCCCCGCATGATCTCGTCCACATCGATGCCGGGGTCGCTGACCTTGCCTCCGACGTGATCGCACCAGTTGACCCAGTGCTTGATGGTGGGCGCGACGCGATAGCTCCAGATGCGTCCCTTGAGCGAGCCGCCGATGCTCACCCGGATCCCGTTCTCGTATCCGTGGGCGAAGATGTTGGTCTTGGCCTTGGTCTGGGCCTCGGCCACCGGAAAGCCTTCGACGACATCCGCTCCGACGTGCATGGAGAAGCGCCGGCTTCGGTTCCGGGTGTCCAAGAGGCCGACATTTGTAGGCACCAGCCGCTCCACGTGGGCCATGGCCCGGTAGACAGCCTCTCCCGTGAAGAGTTGGACCTCGTCGCCGCACACCGCCTTGGCCAGGTCTTCATAGACACTGCCGGTGTTCGAGCTGTTGATGTAGAGAAGCTGCCTGGCTTCGTTCCAGTAGAGAAGGTAGAGGTCGTAGCCCACATCGGCCACGGTCTCCAGCTCGCCCCAGCGGACCGGGGAGCGGGACACGAGAACAAACCAGGCCACGTGGCTTTGCCCGTTGACGGCCACGCAATCGGTGAAGAAGTCGTCCTCCGAGTATAGGTCGCGGACAGCCTCCGGCCGCCAGGCCTGGCACTGCGTGCGATAGATCACCGTGCTCATCTTGGGCTCGATGTTCCGCAGCGAGACCTCTTCGGGGAGGGCCCCGAAGGCGGCCTCGAATTCGCTCACTTCGCGTTCCTCTCCGACGGCGGCCTCCGAGAGATCCCGGATGATGAGGTTCCAATCCGGCTCCTCCGAGTAGAGCTTGCGGAGGTTCTCGTCGTAGCGGCCCTCCGCCCGGCCCGTCACCACGCTGGCCTCGCCGATCGAAGCCCCGGCCACTCGAGCGAACCGTCCGATGAACTGGAGGGTCACCCCCAGGCTCTTCGGCTGGTGGTGGATCGCGGCCACTTTAAGTGACGGCAGATCGAAGCCCTCGCCGAGCATGTCGACACAGACAATGACGCGGCTCTGCCGAGACTGGATGGCGGCGAGAGAAGACCGCCGAGCGCCGGCGGGCAGTGAGCTGTGCAGGACAACCGGCGCCAGGTCGGGGGCCAGCTCGGCGTAGAGGTTTCGCGTTTCCTGGGCCAGTCCGATGCGATGGACACGGGCCATCAGGACATGGTCCCGCCCAGCGGCCAGGTCTTCTCGCAGGCGGCCAACGGCGGCGGTGGCGATGGCCCGGTCCGGATCATGGAAGTCCAGGACGGAGAGGTAGTTGATGCGGGAGAAGTAGCCATGCTTCTGCGCTTGCCGCAGCGGAAAGGCGTAGACAATTCTTCCGGCCATCCGACGACCGTCTTCGCGGAACGGGGTGGCCGTGAATTGAAGGACAGGCTTGGCCTCGAAGGCGGCTCGTATCCGGCGCCACGTGGCGGCTTCGACGTGATGGGCCTCGTCCACGAACAGATGCGAGCACGTGTCGAGTAGCGCCTTGGTGACCTCGGGCTCGGAGGCGAACAGGGCCAGCGGTGTGGCCACGATCACGTTGCAACTCTCGGCGAACCGGCGAGCCGTCTCGGGGGTCGAGAAGGCGTGCCGCAACCGGCCGACGACGGGGCGCAGAGCACGGGGGCCGATGACCCCGGACTCTTGCAGGACCCCAAGGACTTCGAACTTCTCGGCCAGCTGGGTGCGGAGCACATCCGAGGGAACCAACACGAGGAGCCGCTCCGGCCGCCCGGTCGCCAACAGGGCGATCATTGTCTCCGTCTTGCCCGTGCCCGTCGGCATCACGACCGTGGCCGGCTGGGTCGACCCCGTGGTCCAGTAGCCCAGCACGGCGTGCACGGCGCCCAGTTGCGGCAGGCGTAGGCCCGGCCGACCGGTATTCCGATCCCCGAGGGTGAAGTTGAAGGAGTCGATCCACGACTCCGTCACCCGGGCCGGCGCGGAGGGTGAGAGGTCGCCGACCCTGCGTTTGCGGGCGGGCGAGGCGGACTTGTCCGGCCGGGCCCGCCCGGGTGGGCAGAGCATCTGCCGGGCCCGATTGCCGTCAAGCCTGATTTCGCTCGACCAACACGGAGGCGCCTCGACTTCAAGGGCGTCGCCTCTGCTCGGAGACTTCCGCAAGCGGCCGGACTTTCCGCTCATGGCCTATCCGCTCCTGCCCAGGGGACAGACAGACTGCTTTTCAAACGACTTGCGGACGAAAGCCTCCGCGTCGCGTAGGCGATGCTCAGAAGGCCGCCGCCTGTAGCTTGATGAATGTTGCTCTATCCGTTGTGGCGAGAAGCTTGCGCCCGTCTTTGAACTTGGCTACGAAGGTGACTTCTTTCTTCCTGCCTCCGAGCACAAGGCCGGCCAATAGGCCGACGGGGCCGAGAACCAGCCCTCCGACAGCTCCCCAGCCAACCGTACCGCCCAGCTTCTTGACGGTATCCTCGCTTGCCACTTCCACGGTCTCCAATTCGGTAATCGGAATGGTCTCACCAAGAAAAATGTGTTCTTTAGTTCTTAGTCTGAGTGAACGGAAGGTGAACTGAGCATCACCCTTCAGAAAATCACCAGCATGAACCGTTACTTTGGCCACAGGAACTACCTCCTCCTGGTCGCATAACCCGCGGTAGATCCACCCGTCTGCCCGACCTCAGCGTCCATCGATGGGACCGCGAACTCCTACCATTGGCCGTCACGGCCGCCGAATCCTCCCAACTTTGGGGGTCACGTTTCGGTGATAGGAGGGGGCAGCCCATCGCGGCAGACGCCTATCACAGGCAGGAACTGGCACGAAGTGCTAGAAGCTGGCACACGTGACATGCAATGGGGTGCCCAGGTCCCCAAGCGTCCGAGGGAGAGGACTTGATGGTTACCGTCAACACATTTGACCGGCTCGAGGTACCCCTGGCCAAGTACGCTTGCCGGTCGGGGCAGTCGAAGGGAAGGAAGCACGAGGACGACGAGGACTATCGCCTGCCATTCCAGGTGGACCGCGACCGGATACTCAACGCCAAGCCGTTCCGGCGGCTTGGCCACAAGACCCAGGCGTTCGCCCTGGATGAGAGCGACCACGTCAGAACAAGGCTCACGCACTCGCTTGAAGTGTGCCAGATTGCCCGGAACATCGGACGCCTCCTAGACCTGAACGAGGACCTGATAGGGGCCATTGCCCTGGGCCATGACCTGGGACACGCCCCCTTTGGGCATGCGGGCGAGCAGGCCCTGGACGAGTGCCTCGAGGAATGTGCCTCAGAGTGCCAGTATGGCTTAGCGGACTCCTGTCCTGGCTTCGCGCACAACGTGCAGGGGGTCCGAAACGTCGAGTTCCTGGAGGTTCTGCCTGGCTACCCGAGGGACAAGGGGTGGGGCCTGAACCTCACCTTCGAGGTCAGAGAGGGAATCCTGAAACATACGGGCATCCTGAACCCCCATCGGCCGCCAAGTTCCTACGCTCGTGGCCCCGTGCACGGACGAGCCTATCAATCGTTCCGCCACGAGAGCTTCGGCACCCTGGAAGCCCAGGTGGTGAGAATTTCGGACAAGATTGCCTACACCGTCGCCGACCTCGATGATGCCTCCAGAGTCGCGGCCCTCCAGGAGATGCGGGACGCCGGCGTAGTCACCTCGAGGATGATCGACCGTTGGATGGAGAGCTTTGACGCCGACGCCAACAAAGGTCCGAACGCCATCATAGGCCCGCTGGTGTTGGACGTCGTCGAGACCACCCAATGCAACATCAGGGCAAACAAAATCCACTCCGCTGACCGAGCTCGGGATGTCGAGGTCTCCACCGTGGACATGAGCGATGGAATGACCGACAGGTTCAGGTCCCTGCGGGACTGGCTGCAGGGGAACGTCTACCACGGCTCAAAAGCCGCCGTCAGCGGCTCGCTCGGCAAGAGGGTGGTCAGGAAGCTGTTCAAGGAACTCCTTGAGCACCCCGAAATCCTTCCGCTAAAGACCCTCAGCCGGTACCGCGCAGCGGAGAAGGCCGAATCATCAGTGGACGGCGTGCCCACATGCCCGGTTCGCGTCATAGCCGACCACATCGCCGGGATGACGGACCGCTACGCTCTGGACCTCTACGACCAACTGAGGCTGTAGTTGCGTGGTAGCGCGGGATTTCTAGCAGGCCGGAAGTTTACGGCCAGTCACCTTCCGCGGCCCCAGGGATCACGATTTCCCTCTTGGCAAGAAGGCGGATTTCCTCTATTATACCAACCATAAGCATCTAGCTACTAGGAGCTAGCACTAATCCATCCGGCTACTAATAGCCCTAACCCCGAGAGGCGGTCATAGCCACTGTCCTCAAACTTACCCGTAGCCGCCCCGCGGGCGGACACCGAAACCTCGCGCGCTCCTCTGGCTACCCTGACCGGGCTGGGGTCCGTTGTCCCCACCCGGGTTCTCACCAATCGCGACCTGGAGGCCATGGTCGACACTTCCGACGAGTGGATTGTCGAGCGCACGGGCATCCGCGAGCGGCGCTTGGTCTCTCCCGGAGAAGCCACCTCCGACCTCGCCATCGAAGCCGCCCGCCGGGCTCTCGCCGACGCCGGCGTCGAGGCCCGCGATGTGGACCTCATCATCGTGGCCACCGCCTGCCCCGACATGCTCTTCCCCTCCACGGCCTGCCTGGTCCAGAGAGCCCTGGGCGCCCGCCAGGCTGCGGCCTTCGATCTCGCCGCGGCCTGCACCGGTTTCATCTACGCCCTGGCCATGGCCGAGGGAACCATCGCCGTGGGCCGGGCCGAGACGGTCCTGGTCATCGCGGCCGAAACCCTTTCGCGCATCACCGACTACGCGGATAGGACCACCTGCATCCTCTTCGGCGACGGAGCCGGAGCGGTGGTCATGCGCCGGGCGCGGCCGGCCGGCTCGACGACCGGCAGTCCGGTCGGGCCCGCCGCGGACCGAGCGCCGGCCTACCCCGCCGGCCACTCCTCCGGCTCGACCCCGCCGGGCCTCCTCTCGGTCTTCCTCGCCGCCGACGGCGAGGGCGCGGACATCCTCAGCCTTCCGGCCGGCGGTTCGCGTCGCCCGGCCTCGGCCGAGACCGTGGCGAACGGCCTGCACTATATCCACATGAACGGCCCCGAGGTCTTCAAGTTCGCCGTCGGGGCCATGGTCCGGGCCGTCCGGGAGAGCCTGAAAGCCTCTTCCCTGTCTTTGGCCGACATCGACCTTTTCGTCCCCCACCAGGCCAACGCTCGCATCGTCGACGCCGCCACGCGTTTCCTCCGGGTGCAGCCTGGGAAGGTCTTCCACACCATTGAGAAGTATGGGAACATGTCGGCGGCTTCGATCCCCATCTCCCTCGACGAGGCCCGCCGTCAGGGCCGGCTCCGGCCGGGCGATAGCGTGCTCCTGGTTGCCTTCGGCGCCGGCATGACCTACGGCGGCGCGGTCCTCCGCTGGGGGCAGACCGCCTCAGTTGCCGGCGAGGCCCCCGGAGCGGGGATAATCCTTTCGAGACTCGGGAAGGAGACCCAATGAACCCCACCTGTCCTGTCAACTCCGATCCCGGCGGCCTCGTGGCCGTCGTGTTCCCCGGTCAGGGAGCCCAAACCCCGGGGATGGGGCTCGACCTCGCCCGCGCCTACCCGGCGTCAGCCGGGGTGGTCTTCGAGACCGCCGACCGGGTCCTGGGGTTCCGCCTCAGCCGCATCATCGCCACCGGTGACCAGCGCCTGCTGGCCCAGACCGAGATAACCCAGCCCGCCCTGCTGGCCGCGAGCCTGGCGGCCTGGCAGGCGCTTCGCGTCGAATTGCCGCGCCTTTCCCCCGCCTATGCCGCCGGCCTTTCCCTGGGCGAGTATTCCGCCCTCGCGGCTGCCGGGGCTCTCGACCCGGTCAGCGCCTTCCGGCTCGTCGCCTGGCGCGGACGTTTCATGGAAGACGCCGCCCGCGACAATCCGGGCAGCATGTGCGCCATCCTGGGCCTGGAGAGGGAACGGGTCGAAGGCATCTGCGCCGAGGCTCGCGCCGCCGGCCACGGTCACGTGGTCATCGCCAACTACAACGCCCCCGGGCAGAACGTCATAACCGGAGAGCGACTTGCCGTCCAGGAGGCCTCGGCCCGCGCCGTCGCGGCCGGGGGTCGGGCCGTGCCGCTCAAGATCAGCGGCGGCTTTCACAGCCGGCTGGCAACCGAGGCCCGGCGCCGCCTAACCCCTCTTTTGGCCTCGACTCCCTGGCGCGCGCCCGATTTCCCGGTCTACGCCAACGCCACGGCCCAGCCGCACGGCGACGCCCGCGACATCGCCCGGGCCCTGGAGCTCCAGGTCACCTCGCCGGTGCTCTGGGAAGACATCATCCGCGACATGTGGGCTCACGGGGTCCGGACCTTCGTGGAGTGCGGCCCGGGCAGGACCCTCTCCTCCCTCATCTCCCGCATCGTCCCCGGGGCCGTGACCGTCAACGTGTCCGACCTCGCCACCCTGGTCCTGGCCACGGCAACCCTGGACTCCTATGCGCTGGAGGGGGTCTCGTGATGACGGCACGCGACGGGGGGCTTTTCCTTGGATAGGCCAGCGGCCATTCGCCGTCGCGCCGTGATCACGGGCATCGGGCTCATCACTCCGGTGGGCGCGGTCGTCGACACGTTCTGGGACAACGTTATCGCCGGCCGTTCAGCCGTGAGGACCATCACCCGTTTCGACCCGACTCCGTTCACCACGCGCATCGCCGCGGAAATTCCCGACTTCGACCCCCTGGCTTATCTGGACCGCAAGGAAGCCAGGCACATGGACCGCTTCACCCAGTTCGCCGTGGCCGCCGCCGGCCTGGCTTTGGCCGACGCGGGTCTCGACCCCCTGCCGCCGTCCCTGCCGCCCGATCGGGTGGCCACTTGGATCGGCACGGGCATCGGCGGAATCTCGACCATCGAGAAGCAGATGGAGGCTCTTATTGCCGGGGGACCACGCCGCGTCAACCCTTTCACCATCCCCATGATCATCGTCAACATGGCCGCGGGGCAGGTGGCCGTGCGCTGGGGGTTCGGCGGCCGCTGCGGCGGCCCGGTCACGGCCTGCGCCACCGGCACCAACGCCGTTGGTGACGCCCTACGCTTCGTCCAGCAAGGTGAGGCCGACCTGGTCTTGGCCGGCGCCGCGGAAGCGGCCATCACCCGTTTTGGCATCGCCGCTTTCTGCTCGGCCGGGGCCATGTCAACGGACAACGACGACCCGACCCACGCCTGCCGGCCCTTCGACCGCAACCGGACCGGGTTCGTGATGGGCGAGGGATCGGTCGTGCTGGTGGTCGAAGAAGCCTCGCACGCCACGGCCCGCGGGGCGCGCATCTACGCCGAGGTTCTAGGCTACGGCACCAACGGTGACGGCTACCACATCGTCCAGCCCCGCCCCGACGGCGCCGGGGCGGCCAAATGCCTGCGCCTGGCTCTGGCCGACGCCGGGCTGGAGCCGACCCAGGTGGATTACGTCAACGCCCACGGGACGGGCACCCAGGCCAACGACGCCGCCGAGACCCAGGCGTTTAAGCTGGCTTTCGGAGACGCCGTCCGCCGCCTGGCCATCAGTTCGACCAAGCCGGTCATGGGCCACCTCATGAGCGCCTCCGGGGCGGCCGAGGCCGCCGTCTGCGCCCTGGCCGTGGGCCGGGGAGCAGTCCCTCCGACAATCAACCTGACCGAACCCGATCCCGCGTGCGACCTCGACTACGTGCCCCACCAGGCCCGCCGGAAGGATGTCCGGACCGCGCTCTCGGTCTCGCTGGGGTTCGGTGGCCACAACGCGGCCATCGTCATCGGCCGCTGGGAGGAAGGAGGTTCCCCTTAGATGGCGGAGGCTTTGCCCAATCCGGCGGACATCATCCCGCACCGGCCGCCTTTCCTTTTCGTGGATCGCATCCTGGAGCTTGAGATCGGCAAGCGCGCCGTGGCCTCATGGACCCCGCCGGCCGCGGCCGAGTGGTTCAAAGGTCATTTTCCCGGCCAACCCATCCTGCCCGGGGTCCTCCTCATCGAGGCCCTGGCCCAGACCGGCGCCATCTGCGTTCTGGCCGACCCCCGGCACCGCGGTAAGCTGCCGCTCTTCATGGGCATCGACGGCGCCCGCTTTCGCCGCCCCGTGAGGCCGGACGAGACCGTCCGGCTGGAGGTTACGCTGGCCCCGATGACCTCAAGGGCCGGGCGCGGCCAGGCCCGGGCCTGGATCGGTGACGAACTCGCGGCCGAAGCCGAGCTCATGTTCCTCCTGACCCCGCGCTAAGAGGAGCCGGCGGCCGAGATTCCGGAGCTGCGCCTGGAGCGTGAACCGCGGCCCGTACAAGAGCTGCGTCGTCAGACAGCGCCTCATTGCCGCCGGAACCGGCAAGGACGACAACCCTGAAGTCCGCAGGGTCGAGGAACCGTTTCATGATGGTCCGACATTGTGCCGCGGTGACCATCGGATTGTTCATGTGAACGGGCAGGAGTACCAGCAGCTTCTTGTCACACTCATGACAAAGAAGGTCGAGAACAGCCCCGCGCACCTGCTTAGATACGCGCGACTCGACCTCCACCGCGATGTCGCGACCGATGACGCCGTCAATTCGAGCCGGCCCACCAGCCCCGTAGTCGATGTGCACGGCTGGGCCGGAGTCCACGAAAGCGGTGCCCACAGCCTCTTGCAGGACGTGCTTCCCGTACTCGTCATGACCTGCCACCCTGCCCGCAGAGGCCAGGGGAGGTCTTCTCGCAACTGGCCCGACACTCTCCGGTGGCACGGCGGGCCAGAAGATGGCCTTGAAGAAGCGCCAGGCCCCGATGCCTCTGCCTACCCTACTGGTGGTTGTCGGCGTAGGTGAACTGCCAGATGGTGGCCGCGACGCCCGCGGCGCACGTCAAGGCGAGCACCACCAGGCTGCCGGCCGCGAGCGTCTCGGTCCGCGGTCCGGCAATGCCCGCGAAGAGCGGCACGATCGACCACGGGAACCACTTGCCCCAGCCGGTGGCCCCGAGCCCCATCCCCAGCAGGAGCGTCAGCAGCGCAAAGCCGAGAGGCGCCAGGTAGCCTTTGCCGAGGGCCGCGATCCACGCGACCACCGGCATCAGCAGGCAGCCCAGGAGGGCGACCAGGAGTATCTCGCCCACGGAGGCCGCCGCGAGGGTCGCCGAGAACCCGGGCAGCTTGAGTGCCGCGCCGACGAGGAAGCCCTCCGTGATGATCACGGCCGTCAGCAAGCCACACCACGCCAGGACGACCAGGAACTTGGCCACCGGGAACCACGCCCGTGTCACCGGTAGACCGAGCATGTTCTTGGCGGTTCCCTCCGAGTACTCCCGGCCGAAGACGTAGGCCGTCACTAGCGAGAAGAGCACCACGGAGACGATCCCCGTCATCTGCGCGAGCAGCGCGAAGTAGGTCGGCCAGTCCGCCGCCTGGCCCAGGAACTGCGCCTTCTGACCGATCAAGCCGAGTTGCTCCGCGCGCCCCGGCTCCTGCAGTATCCACATGAACAGGCCACCGAACAGCGGACCGATGGCGATGCCGAGGGCGGTGAGCCACGTAATCTTGGCCCGTCGGAGCTTGAGGAACTCGGTGGCGATCGGGCGCGAGGCGCGTCAGGTCGAGGCCGGCGCCAACTAGGACCCGGGCGATCTCGGGGCCCCGGTCGGACCCATCGAACACACGCAGCCCGCCTTCGGGCGTCCGCTCGATCCGGTCGAGGCCGAGCTGCTCCCGCAGCAGGCCGGCGGCCTGGTCCGGCTCGCTGACCCCGATGTCGAGGTAGGCGCGCGTCCTGGCCCGAAGTTCGTCGAAGTCGAGTTCTTGGAGAAGTCGGCCTTCGTGGACGATACCGATGCGGTCGGCCAGGTGGGCGACCTCCGCGAGGATGTGACTGGACATGAACACGGTGACCCCGGACTCGTCGACCAGCCGCAGCAGCAGCCGGCGGACCTCGATGATGCCCGCGGGATCGAGCCCGTTGGCCGGTTCGTCGAGAATGAGGAGATCTGGCCGGTGCAGGAGGGCGCGCGCCAGCGAGAGCCGCTGCTTGTTGCCGAGCGAGAGTTATCCCGCCCGACGGTCGGCTGAGCCGGACAGGCCGAGCAGGTCCATGGCCTCGCCGACCGCTTCGCGACCCGCTCCCGTCAGTCGCCGCTGCAGGTCCAGGTTCTCCCGCACGGTCAAGTCGGGATAGGCCGCCGCGACCTCGACCAGATAGCCGATGCGCGAGAAGACGGCCGTCGCCCCCGGTACGATGTCCGTGCCCAGCACGGTGACCCGGCCCGAGCTCGGCCGCACGAGCCCGAGCAGCATGCGGATCGTGGTCGTCTTGCCCGCGCCGTTCCGGCCGAGGAAGGCGTAGATCTCGCCGCGGCGCACGTGAAGGTCGAGTCCGTCGACGGCCCGGACTTTACCGTAGTGCTTTCTGAGGCCCTCGGTGCTGATCATAGAGCCTCGAACCAGACCCTAATCTTCTGGGCCATGAGCTTCCGGCGCGCCCCTAAGAAGTCCTCGTATGTGGGAACCTCGCCATCGAACAGCGAGTCGGGCACACAGTTCATCCGCAGGTTGGCGCGCAGGTCGGCCGCGTCGGTGATGCCGCCGTACCTTTTCATGCCGCCGTCGCACTGCGCGGCCAGCTCCATGAAGTACCGCTCGGGCGGGTTGTCGCCGATGGCGATGTTGATCTCGCTCTGGGCCAGCACGAAGTTGGCGATCTGGTTGTAGCGCCCGCGCGCGAGGCCCTGCGCCTTCAGGAGCGTCTTCGGATAGACATGGTGGACGTCGCTGTGGTTTCTGAGCAGGTCGAGCACAGTGATGTCGCGAGAGAGAAAGCCCTTGTCGCCGAGCTTCACCTGCGCCGCCTGATAGCAGTGAAAGTACGGGCTTTGGCCGGAGGAAGTATCCATGAGCTGAGGCAGCATGCCGGTCCAGAAGCTCTCCGGCAGCTCATTCTCGATCACCGACGCGGCGTAGTTCGGGAGCCCGCGCGCCTCCATTTGGCGCATGTCGAGGTCGAAGGCGGTCTCTGGGCTGCCCGTGTAGCGCCCGCGGAGCACGGACATGGCGTACCAGCGCCGCACCAGCCGCTCGAGGTCGGCCGCGGGCATCCCCTCCGTCCGGCCGCGCAGGTAAAGAATGTAGGCGAAGTTGACGGCGTTACGACCGCCGATCAGCTCGCTCGTCGCGAAACCCGCCGAGCGCAGGATCATCGTGATCCGCTCGAAGTGCGTCTTGTTAATGAAGGCGAGGATACCTTTCTTGAGCCGAGCGAAGGACTCCTCGACGATGGCCTCCTCGAACTGCTTGGTCTCGAAGTTGCGGCCCGAGAGCAGCGCCACCAGATCTTGCAACTTGCCACGCCGGAACTCGGAGGTGAACGCCACGCGCAGCATGTCGTTGTAGGTTGGGTCGTAGATGTCCTCGTTCGTGTCCTTGAGCCAGCAAATCTGCGGCAGGAACTCCGAGGCGGCAAAAGCCTTGTCGTTCTTTTGGATAGTGGGCAGGAACTCAGGCGATACCGCAAGGTGACAGAAGTAGTCGATCGCTTTGCGCAGGAGGTTCCCGCCGTAGGTCTCATTGACCGCGATCTTCGACATGGCGAAATCGGCCTGCGAAAGCTCGGTTCCGGCCGAGTTCACCCGGATGAAGATCTCGGTAACGGTCTCGATGTCGAGGTCGTCGGCCAGTTCGATCACACCGACGGGATTGTTGACGACCCCGCGTAGCTTTTCGATGCTTGCGAATACGGCGTCCTGTGACACCCCCGGGTTCTTTGAACAGTAGTTCCCGACAAGCCGATAGACACTCGTCGCAGGCGCGAAAACCTCAGCCACGTCTTCGATCCAGGCCACGTCCTTGCGGATGGCCGGATTGGCGACCTCGAAGCGCTCCTCCCGCGGGTGAAAGGCGATACGGATGCGGACGGTCTCGTAATCCTTGGTCAGCACCTCGCGGCCGAGCAGCGCCGCCATCAGCGCCGTAACCCGCTGCTGGCCATCAATGAGTATGCGCTTTCCGGCGGCCGGCGTGCCATCCTTGAGCTTGACCGTGGGATTTCGCCAGGCGATCAGATAGCCGATCGGATAGCCCTGGTAGAGCGAGTCCAGCAGATTGCGGACCTTGGTCGCCTCCCAGACGAAAGGGCGCTGGATCTCCGGGATAGCGATCTCCCCCGACTGGACCCAGGAAAGGAGGGTCTGGATGGGGTGCGGGGTGACAGAATAGCGTTGTGTAGTCATGCTCAAGGTCCCCCTATCGAAAACTCCCATGGCTATTCCTGGAGGCCTAACGGCTGGGAACTCAGCGGCCCTGGAAAGTCTTGCCTACCGGGATTCGGCGAGGGAACGCGGGCCCCTGCTCACTCCGGTTTGAGTGTCTTCATCCTTATCAGATGAAAGGTAACGCCGCCGGCAACACCAAGCAAGATCAGTCTTACCCACCATAGCGACAAGACAAACCAGACCGTGTAGCCAATCGTTAGCCACAGCAGCGAAATTGTGAGTGCCTTCTGCCTGAGGGTTATGCCCCTCCCTTCTCGGTAGTTTCGGATGTATGCTCCACACCAGCGATTGGTCATTAACCAGTCATAAAACCGCTTTGAGCTGCGAGCGTAGCAGACAGCGGCCAAAAGCAGAAAGGGAGTGGTGGGCAGCACAGGCAAGAACATCCCGAGAATGCCTAACGCCACACAGAGCGTGCCACCGACAATCAGCAGGGTTCTTGTTAGAGCTTTCATTTCGTTTCTTCACTACCTCCTTTCTATCGCTCTGATTTCTTCGGCCGTGTCACTTGCTCCCTCTCATCGGTCTATCATGGTTGGGCGCCGCTTTCGAGAACATGCGGGGGGAAGAGGGGGGAGCCGCCGCCAAGCCGGCCGAGTCCTCCCGACTTTGACCCAAAAGGCCGTGAAAAGCTATCGGGACCTTGCGCCACAGTTGTGAAGATTGGCCATCGCCGAGCCGTTAGAGTCCCAGGTAGTGGTGTAGATTCGGCCGGATGGTCTTGACGCAAGAGGCCACCGCGTGGTTCCTAAGCGTTAGGTCTGCAATCCGAACGCTGAGGAGGAACCAGACGTGGTGGCCAAGGACAGAATGGCACTTCTCGAGGTTTTAGGCAAGA
>Ga0315279_10000914_pt1 | contig 52712 bp, 52 predicted proteins | sample YL17G06_20_MG_FD_203694 | JGI IMG/M metagenome (GOLD analysis project Ga0315279, IMG submission 203694) | Sediment microbial communities from Yellowstone Lake, YNP, Wyoming, USA - YL17G06_20 | ecosystem: Environmental > Aquatic > Freshwater > Lake > Sediment | place: USA: Wyoming | collected... | reverse complement strand
CGTATATAAAAAATCCTGATTTGGTATAGGAGATTGAATTCATATATATCGAACATAGCGCGCTGCCTTTGCCGGTAAAAAGGTGTTCAAGTGTAAACCCCCACTCACAACGTCTCAAAATAGGTTTATTTTGCTGAAATAGGCTCAGAATGAGCCCGAAATTATGGTGCGGAGGGTGGGATTTGAACCCACGAACCCCTGCGAGATAGGCGCCTCAGGCCTACGCCTTTGGCCATGCTTGGCAACCCCCGCTCCTCAAAGACAATTGTCCTATCTTCTAATTTCCTGTCTGAATTAAATCTTGCTTATTCTTGAAATAGAAAAAAGGGATGACATGCGTCGTTGTCTAGACTACGCGAAAGTCTTCCTTTATAGTCGTCAAGACAACGTGCGTGTTCGTGCGCTCCACGTACGGCAATGACAGAAGGTGCTTCGTGAATTTGCTGAGATCTTCACGATTCTTGAACTTCGCAATTATAGCAGCATCAGCTAGACCGGTCAGATCATAGACGCAGCAAACGTTAGGAATTCGAGCAATCTCATTCTCCATCTCCAAAAGTCTCCCTTTGGACACCGTTATCTCAGTAACGACGGTCAGCTCGTAACCCAGCTTCTCTTGATCCAGCAGAGCAGAATAGCCTTTGATTATTCCTTCAGCCTCCATCTTCCTTATTCTCGACAATGCCGTGCCAATCGAAACGTCACACTGTTTGGCAATCTGCCTCGAAGAGAGTCTTGCATCAAGAGTCAGCGCTTTCAGAATCTTAACATCTGTTTCGTCCAAATGCACACCTCATCACCTGCAATATACATTCATTCAATGTTCACATCATTTATTTAACGTTTGCTTACGAAAACCGTAATAAAGCTTTTATATGCACGGATTTATCCTATTATTCTGTAAACTTGCTCACAGGGGTAACATAATGACACGCACAACACTGGAGACGATCCAAAACGGTGGCACCTATCTTAAGCTTTTGAAAAACGCCGACTATATCCTCCTGCACTTCACCGACTTGCTAGGCTACCTCAAAGGCAGAACAATACCGGCAGATCAAGCCAAAAAAGCGTTAGCAGAAGGCGTGACCTTCGACGGTTCCTCAATGATCGGCGGAACCAACATAGAAGACAGCGACATGATAATGAAACCAGACCCCTCGACGTTCACGGTTTGCCCATACTATTTTTACGACAAAAGTGTGGCTAGCTTTGTCTGTGACATCAAGAAACCCGACGGCACACAATTCGAAGCCGACTCGAGATTTATCCTTAGAAAAGCTGTGGAAAAAATGGTGAAAGAGGGGTATGAGCCAACGGCCGCTGCCGAATTGGAATTTTACCTCGTGCAGAGAAATGATCAAGGCGAAATCGCCCCTGTTGAAAACCACCTCATTGACAAACAAAGATACTTCGACATTGCACCGGGCAGAGACCTCACCGAATCCTACCGAATGGACTTGTCAAACGCGTTGTCAACCATGGGAATCACCGTCGAAAGACAGCACCACGAGGTGGGATCAGCCCAGAACGAAATCACCATCAAATACGCCGATCCTCTAACAACGTCAGACAACATAATGCGCTACAAGTTCGCAGCCAAAGCCACGGCTGACAAGAAGTACGGCTGGACAGCGACATTCATGCCCAAACCATGGCACGGCAAAGCTGGTAGCGGCATGCACATCCACATCGGACTTTTCAACCAGAAAAAAGGAGAGAATCCCTTCTACGACCCGAACGGCTACGCTTACGTCTCACAGAAATGCCGATACTTCATCGGCGGACTCCTAGAACACGCGAAAGCCCTCTGCGCCATAGTAGCACCGACAGTCAACAGTTACAAACGACTCGTGCCCGGCTACGAGGCCCCCGTGTACGTGGCATGGAGCAAGAGAAACCGTTCAGCCCTAGTGCGTATACCTGCGTTCCTCAAGGAAAACAGCAAAGAAGCTAGAATAGAATTCAGATGCCCCGACCCACTTTGCAACCCGTATCTTGTGTACACGGGTGTATTTGAAGCGGGAATGGATGGCATCGCAAGGAAAATTGATCCTGGTGAGCCCGTAGACGTGAACATTTATCATCTCGGCGAAACGGAACGCAAGAAACTAGGCGTTGGAGTCCTGCCAAAATCACTTAAAGAAGCTCTAGAAGAATGGAAAAGCGACGAAATCTGCGTGAAAGCGCTGGGCAAAGAAATCGCTGAGAAATATGCGGAGTGCAAAATGCAGGAATGGCAAGAATACCAGTCGCACCTACCCGGAAACAAGAACGAAGTGACTTCGTGGGAAAGACAAAAATACCTTTACGCCTAATCCGTTGAGCTCCCAGTACAATTGAGCAGAAAAACTCGGCACTAGACCTTTGGCTTCGACATCAAATCTTCCGCTTTCAATTTCTTCATTGAATTAACATGCCTGACCAGTTCAGCGACAACGGCCTCGAAGACTTTCTTTCCCTTCGCAATAGAGGCAGTTGAGGCCTTGCCAAAAACTCCAGAATTCGTTTCGTCCGCGGTGGCTAACGGGAGCGTCACACCCTCGGCTTGCGCCGCGTGCTTGCGAGGCTCTTCATCCACAACCTTTTCCATGTTTACAAGATGCCGATGCAAAGCCAGATTCATAGAAGTCTCCTCGGCGGCAGCGTGTCTTCTCTCCTCTGCCGCGAAAAGGTTTGGCAAAAGCTTTGGCGCGGCTGTCCACCACTGAAAAACAGACATGAAAATCCCTTCCTCCCTCAGTTCTCTTGCCAATTCGGTAAGCGGAGCTAGGTTGCCGCCGTGTCCATTAACTACAACGATTTTACGTATGCCGTAATAGCCAAGCGACAGGCACACGTCCTTCACGTACTTCTTGAAAGCTTTAGGCGATACGAACACCGTTCCCCAGAACTGTTTGTGGTGAGAGCTGACTCCGAACGGAATGACCTGCAAACAAAGCACTCCAGTACGTTTGGCAGTTTCTTCGGCTATCCCCTTGGCTATCAAATGGTCAGTTCCAAGAGGATTCGCCGGTCCATGTTCTTCGTTTGAACCGACCGGAACGATGGCAATGTTGTTTTTAGAAAAATACTCTTTGGCTTCCGCCCAACTCATTTCATGAAGCAGAACTTTCAAAACGTACACCTTTCACGAAATTGTTTTATTGCAAGCAGGTTGAATATAAGTTTGCGGCCCCACACGGTGAAGCTGTTTGAAAGCGGTGATTCTGGCAGGAGGTTTCGGCACAAGGTTAAGACCCTTAAGCTGTACGAGGCCTAAGATTCTCTTCCCAGTGGTCAATAAGCCGCTCCTGCAGTGGACATTCGAGAGACTCGCCCAAAACGACATCAAAGACGTGATTCTGGCAGTCTTCTATCAGACCGAAGTCCACATAAAACATTACAGGGTCCCAAGATGCGGGGTACACGTATCCTATTCACACGATCCGCTGAGAAAACCCTTGGGCACTGGTGGTTCAATTAAGAAAGCTGAAAAACTAGTCGGACACGGCTCTCCGTTCATAGCTCTTAACGGAGACATATTTGCCGACGTGAACTACACCCAAATCTTGAAGAAACACAAAGAATACGATGCCGTCGCAACAATAGCCCTTCACAGAGTTGAAAACCCAAGCAGATACGGCGTCGCCGATCTAGCAGAAGACAACCGGATAACAAGTTTCGTTGAAAAACCTCCACCCGGCACTACGCCGAGTAACCTCATAAACGCCGGAGTGTACGCTCTCAGCCCAAAAATCTTCGATTATATCCCGGAGGGACGAGCAGTCTCAATCGAACATGAGGTCTTCCCCAAACTTGCAAAGGAAAACAAGCTTTACGGACACGTTTTCGAAGGCATGTGGTTGGACATCGGCAAGCCTGAAGATTACCTGGAAATTAACAGAAAAATGCTTGAATCGACTGCAAGCGCAAAAACATTCAAAATCGGTAGAAAGGTAGAAGTCAGAAAGCCTGTAGCCATTGACCGAAAAGTTGCGATAGGAGAAAAGTCGACAATAGGACCCTACGCGATTCTCGGACGCGACGTCATCGTCGGAGACGGCGTCAACATACAGAACTCCGTAGTGTTCCCAAGAGTGGTAATATCCGATTTTTCCTCAATAAACAGAGCCATAATTGGTGAAGGGGTAATCATAGGAAAAAGAGTGAAGATCTCGAAAGACTGCATAGTCGGTGACCATGCCAAGATAGAAGATGACGTCTCGCTCGCCCAAGGAGTGCAAGTCTGCCCGGCAAACCAAGTCTCTAAAAGTGTATTAACGCCTAATCGCAACTGTTAGAGGAGGACTATTTCGGTATGCTAAACTCAAACCGTTTATTCGGCACGAACGGAATCCGCGGACTTGCCAACAAAGAACTAACCCCCCAAATGGCAATCAAGGTTGGCACGGCCATCGGCACTTTTTTCAACCGCGGAACGCTCATCGTGGGATATGACGCAAGGACGAGCGGCCCCATGCTTGCGAGAGCCGTTGTCTCAGGCCTAAACTCCACGGGATGCAACGTGCTCCTGGCAGGAATGGCACCAACCCCGACCTTGCAGTACGCGATAAGACATCACAAGCCCGACGGCGGAGTCATGATCACCGCATCGCACAACCCGCCGGAGTATAACGGAATAAAGGTGATGTGGAACGACGGAATCGAAATATCCCACCAACAGGAAATCGAGATCGAGAGCATTTACTTCGACGAAAAAGCAAGCTTCGCAGAATGGAACAAGATAGGAGAAACGCGGGAACTGCCCGGAGTCATCGACGAGTACATTGCTGCGATAAAGACGCACGTGAGCGTCGAAGCGATAACGCAGAAGCATTACCACGTCGTGGTTGACGGAGCAAACAGCGTGGGTAGCCTCACCGGGCCCCGCCTGCTACGCGAACTGGGCTGCAAGGTCACAACAATAAACGCAAACATTGACGGAACATTCCCTGGAAGGCCTCCCGAACCGCGACCTGAAAACTTAGGCGACTTGAGTTTGACCGTGAAAGCTGTAGAGGCAGACCTGGGCGTGGCCTACGATGGTGACGCTGACCGCTCAATCTTCATCGATGAAAAAGGCAAAATCAGCATGGGAGACCAGACTTTCGCTCTGACTGAAAAATACTTTCTCAAAGAACACCCAGACGAACAGATCGTAACACCCGTCAGTTCTTCAACAATCGTCCAAGACATAGCCGACGAGTACAACGGGAGAATAGTGTGGACCAAAGTTGGAAGCGTGACCGTTGCCCAAACCATGAAGGAACTCAAAGCCGAGCTCGGCGGGGAGGAAAACGGCGGAATCTTCTACGGACCCCATCAGCCAGTCAGAGACGGCGCCATGTCAACAGCCCTAATACTTGACATCATGGCAAAAACCGGAGAAAGACTCTCCAAACTGCTTGGAGAACTACCTCAATACTTCATTGAAAAAGGAAAGGTCGAATGCGAGGAGAAGCTGAAAGAAAGAGTCTTGCAGAAGTTGATCCAACAAGTCAAAGGTCTGAAAGCAAACACTCTTGACGGTGTGAAAATCTGGTTTGAAGACAAAAGCGCCATACTGGTACGGCCAAGCGGCACAGAACCGATCTACCGATTGTATGCAGAAGCCAAGACTCAGAGAAGAGCTTCACAACTCATCAGCGAGTACAGTTCAAGCCTTGAGAAAATAATCGAGACGCTAAAAAGTTGAGGGATGACCCGCAAACACAGCCGGAGAACAATTTATGTCCTCGTCAATAATTCAGGTAAACCCAGAACAACTCGACACCGCTGAAAAACGGGAGAAGTACGCGGTCAGCATTATTGGATGCGGACAGACTGGCATCCAACAAGCCATCCTTCTTGCGGAAGCAGGATACAAAGTAACGTGCGTAGACACGGATCAAACCGTAGTTAACGACATTTCGAAAGGGAAGATCCCTCCTCCAAAAGCCGAAATGGAAAGCAGCTTGAAACGTCACGTAAAAACAACAAGGCTAAGCGCGACCAGTGACGTGAAAAAAGCCGTCTCCGAAAGTGACATCGTTGCAATCACTGTCCCCGTCAAGATTGATGCGAAGAAAAAAGCCGACTATTCCAACATAGAGACGGCGTGCAGACGAATAGGCCCGAATCTTCGTCGCGGATCCCTCGTAATCATCATGAGCCTCACCGGAATCGGTGTCACAGAAGGCCTGATCAAAGAAACATTGGAAAACACTTCAGGCCTTAAAGCCGGGACCGACTTCGGCTTGGCATACAGCCCTCACACCATGCACAACCAAGGCATTGAAACCACATCAAGCCACCAGCGAATCGTTGCGGCAACAGACAAAAGCAGCTTGAATGCAGCTTCAAACGTTCTGCAAACAACAACTGGCAAAGACGTGAGCAGAACAGGGAACATAAAAGCGGCAGAAGTTGCCGCACTTTTTGAAGTAGTACAAGAAGACGTCAACATCGCCGTCGAAAATGAACTTGCACTTTTCTGCGAAAAACTGGGCGTAGATTGCCTTGAAACACATGAACTTGCACGCACCAACGCGGGTGACGCACTCTCGAGACCCATGCTTGCGAATGTAAACATCCAAAAAGAGATTTACCTATTGTTGGAAGACGCCGAAAACCTGAACGTGAAACTCCGAATCCCCTCAGTGGCAAGAGAGATAAATGAAGAAACCGCTAAACACGCAGCCAATTTGATCAAGGATGCTTTAAGAAACTGCGGGAAACCGCTGAGGAGAGCACGAGTGTCCTTGCTTGGGATCTCAGAAACGCCGAATACAAGGGGACACCCGAAAAGACTGGCAAGAAAAATCACTGAAACACTGGAAGCCAGAGGCGCCAAAGTGAGTCTTTATGACCCGTATGTTCCAGAGAGTGAAATGACCGAAATGCATGTCCGCTTCAAGAAAACGCTGACTGAAACCGTGGAAGGCACGGACTGTGCCATAATACTGACAGCGCACGACCAGTTCAAACGCCTGAATCTGCACAAACTGAAACTTGTCATGAAAATGCCAGCAGCAATAGTCGATTTGGAAGGAATAGTTGACCCTAGCAAAGTTGAAAAGGAAGGCTTCATATATCGCGGGTTGGGAAGAGGGGTCTGGACAAAATGAGCAAACTAGCCGTAGCCGTCATTGGGACCGGCTTCTGGGGAAAAAACCACGCAAGAGTCTACAAAGAACTGGCAGAAACAGAACTGTTAGCCATCTGCGACATTGACGCTGAAAGAGCCAAGAATGTAGCCAAGCAATTTGGCGTAGAACCCTACACAGACACATCGAAGATGCTCAAAAATGAAGACATCGAAGCAGTCAGCGTTTGCACTTGGTCGACTAGCCTCGCTAGAGAAGCCACCAAAGCTGTGAATGCTGGAAAACACGTTCTAGTTGAGAAGCCGATGGCGGCAGACACAAAACAAGCGTACAAACTGCTCCGAGCAGCCGAAAAAAAGCAAGTGCATCTCACTGTTGGCTTCTTGATGCGATTCATTCCGGGACTGCAACACATGAAAAGAGCAGTCCAAACCAAAGCCTTCGGCGAACTCGTGTGCGCAACCGCCAAAAGAGTCTCTGAGTGGCCCGAGAGAATAGGCGATGTAGGCGTCGTCAAGGACACAGCGATTCACGACATAGACGTAATGCTGTACCTTTTCAACGAGGACCCGATCGCCGTTTACGCGAAAACCGGAAGCATGAGACACAAGAAATTTGAAGATTACGCTCAGATAATGCTCACGTTTGAAAAAGAGAAAAGCGCCTTTATCGAATCCAACTGGTTAACCCCGTACAAAACTAGAGTTCTGATAGCCACTGGAAGCGAAGCCATAATGCGCCTCGATTACATCACGCAGGAATTGACAGTTGAAGACGCAAAAGAAGCAGTGCAGCCAAGGTACCCGATGCAGGAACCCCTGAAACTTGAACTCCAACACTTCGCAAACTGCGTACTGAAAAAGGAAAAGCCATTGATAACTGGTCTCGACGGCCTAAGAGCCCTAAAAATTGCCGAAGCAGCCTTGAAATCTTCAGCAACGGGCAGAATAGTCAAGCTCTAGGCGCGTTTGATTTTTGACGTTTTAAGGTTGAAAGGCTTACCTTCTGACAGAATCTTCTCCGGAGTTTTCTCCTTCCACTTCTTTATGAAAGGCAGGTCTTCCTCTTCTTTCCGCATCTCGTCCGGAAGCATTTCTGGAATCTCATCTCGTATTGGATACCACCGTAGGCATTTCGGGCAGATGATCAAGCCTTCCACTATTTCGTCCTTTTCTTCAAAAACAATGAGATCGAGCGGGTGGTGCTTGTCAATCGGGCATGCCAATATCTCCATCAACTTCCTTTTCACAGCTGCCATTCCTCCGGTGTACTTCTGTTCTGAAACTATAAAACTCTTTCATGAGGGCATCGTCATTGCCGGCTCCGCCAAGGGGTCTATTTTGATGTCCAAGACAACCTGGAACCAGTTTGGACCAGTTGCTCTAACAATTCGGTCGAATGCGATTTCGAACGTCACGCCTAGACTTTGAAGTTTTGCAGACACCTTCAGCTTGACCTTTTCAGCCGCGCTCTCGCCTTTTCTGGCATGCTCAAAAGCATAGTAGTGTACCCATCCTCCACTCTTCTTAAGAGCTAACAGGGCATAAGTCACGTATTCAAGGGCTTTCTCAGGCAAGGGCATGAGCACCCTGTCTGCAACGCGGCACAAATCCTTTTCAACTGTCTCTTTTGCATCACCCAGCACAGGAATGACCTTCCCATAGACCCTGTTAAGTCTGACATTCTCCTGCATGTATTGAAGTGCCAGAGGGTTAACGTCAATCGAGTACGCTTTCTCGGCGTTCGAGTGCTTGGCAATAATAATGGAAAAACATCCTGCCCCAGCGAACATGTTCACGATGACTTCACCATTCTTAACTTGCTCCGCAATTCGCATCCTCTCGTGTGAAAGCCTAGGCGAAAAATAGCATTTTCCAACATCGACAGAAAAGACGCACCCCGACTCCCTGTGAACGGTGACAGCCCTGTTTTCGCCACCAATGTGTTTCAGTTCTCTCAGCCTATAGTCTCCGGAAACGGCGCCCGTCTGAGCCAGCACTGTCTTAACGTTTTTGTGAAGACTCATAACGGCTTCCGCTATTTTTTGGCTGTGTTTTTCAGGCATTTGTTTCAAACGCACAATTGCTATATCGCCTACTATGTCGTAGGAGTTGGAAACCTGGATCAAATCTTGTTGAGAAAGGGTGGTTGAAAGAGTCCTCCGTAGGCTTTTCCTCAAGCTACGTCCATCCGCCTACAAACTGAAAGAGTGCCCGGAAACATTTAAAAGCAAAACGAGTTTCCTTTGTAGGAAGAGGAAAATAACATGGAGAAAACACCGACCGGAATAGTTTATGAATGCGTGAGATGCGGCGCAAAGGTCCCTGCTGAAGAGTTGGATATGCGGGGCGGACAGATAAAATGCATCGTTTGCGGTTACAGAATCTTGAAAAAAGCGAAACCGCCGGTTGTAAAACGCATTCCTGCGAAGTGAAAAGGAAAAATAAAGGGAAATGTCAGGTTTTTGAAGCGTCAGTCCTCTCGTGCCATGGAAAGCTCTAGCAGGCAGTTCAGAAGATTTCTCTCTCCCCGATCTTTCGCATAGCTCTGCCGCGAAGCTTCACCGGCGGACCGATGACCTCGTCTGGCTGCTTTTCAACTGTTTTCCTCTTGATAGTCTCTCCGCAAATTCCCCTCGGCAGCAAGCGCCTTTTCACGCAGAGAGCGTACGTACAGTCTGCAATGTTACACATTTCCTCAGTCCATCTGCACCAAGTGCCATCACTACGGTCGACCGCAGAGCTCTTTGCACACTTAAAGGATTCACACGATGGAGAACAAGTTTTGACTTGTGCCAATACATGCACAACCTCTGACCATTTTACCTAGCAAAACTCACTATTGCGAGCACCACTTCTCTCATGATTATCTGCCACGAAACTTAATATAAACCTTTTTCTCCAAAACTCCTTATTTGAAGTCTAACCCTCAGTTTTCTGAGGTTTCGATCGTCTTCTCCGGTAAACCTCCAACAGAAGAATCAAGACCACAGTCACAACGATGATGATCACCACAATCAACTGGCTTGTTTCGACCAAGAGTCCAGCCAGTAACACGTATTTATCTATCTTGATCTGAACGGAAGTTGGACCTTCAACCGCTACTTCTTGAGCCGCCGTTGGTTGACCACTGTTTGCCAAGTAAACAGCCACTTCGAAACTTCCGCCAACGACATTGCTGAACGTGGCCGTGCCGTCGCCCTGCGTCAGACCTGAAACCGGAGCCAAGCCCTCACCTTGCAACGTCACATTTGCGTTTGAAAAAGGCTGCCCAAAATAGTCAACTACTCTAACCGAAAGTGTTAAACCATAGAGAGTACAGTACACGGTCACGTTCTGATTCTGGAACACGTCGACCGTCGTTGCGTTAAGTCTCACTCCATTGCCATCATAGACTTCTATGTCATATCTACCGAAAACAGCGTCGAAAGTCGCCATCCCATTAGCATCGACGTTCGCTTCAGTGCTGAGCCCTCCCAACGATTCTTCAATCTTTACCACGGAATTACCGAGCGGCTGTCCATCTGCCTTGACGACATTTGCCTGCAACTTGAACATTGGACAAATGAAGGTCACGTTAAACCATGGAACCACGGTTTCATCTACCATCAACTGTGGAATCGTCGTCACATTGAACGACATGCCGTAGCGCGAAGCGTTCAAGCCGTACGTAACGTTAGGCAACAGAGAGTGCGCGACAACAGTCCCGTCAATGTCCGTAGTCAAAGTCTGGTTGTCAGGCGTCAAGAATAGGCCAGCCTCAGGGATGCCAACCTCAACTCCGTTTACGATCGCAGCAACTTGGATTCCCAAATCGGTGAGGCTGCAGACCAGATCAGCAGACGTTGCGTTGGTCACCTCTACGCCGCGCTCGCCAACTTTTTGGTCCTTGAAATACGCTTGGCAAGTGTAACTTCCAATCTCAAGGCTCAAAACCGCTACACCATCCGATGCTGTCGTTACATTAGTCAAGGACGTCAAGTTTTCAAATGCCCTGATTTCCACGTACGGGACAGGGTCTCCAGCCAGATTCCTCGCAGTAACATTGACGGCAAAACCCGGAACCGTGAAGTACTGGATGTCTGCTGGATTTTTTATCGTTGGCTGGTCTGAAACTGAAACCACGCTTACCATGAAGCTCCCAATAGAAGCATTCGCAGGGACGGTAAAACCAGCATAACGAACCACGCCGGCAGTATCAGCAGTGAGATTTGACGAATGAGACACCCCTTTGCCCGTTATCGTGAGGGTAACGTTTTCATTCTGTTTATAGACAGCCTTAATGTCCACTGGTTCATTCCTGTGATATTCTGTTGAACCCGTCAAACCTACGAAAAAAAAGCCCGTCTTGAGCGTGTCGTTAAGGAGAACACTGTAGTCGCCGACGACGTTAGTGTTTGCACCCGTGGAGAAATCATCAGGATAACGTGCGCTCCCTGTTCCACTTCCAGTCGTTGACGTTGTAACACCAAGAAGCATGGCATAAGAAGCGGTCATTGGAGTCAGAACCGTAAAATTCGCAAGGTATGTTCTCGATGCCTCTCCACCAGTTATGTTCAACGAAATGGGTATTGACTCCCCCTCTTGCGGCTGCTTCGGCGCCTGTGGCACATCGATCTTCATGTCGTATGACGTTGTGACCGTGAAGGTTGCTGTGGCGTTTTCGAGCGTCGCCGAATCAGTCAGCCTTACGGTGTGGTCGCCCGTAGTTGCTTGTGGAACGGTGAACGAGACGTTCACATAATTCGCACTGGCATTCCCAGTGGTGAGAACAGTGTCATCAAAACGTATCTCATAAGCATCACCCGCATTAGTAACGTTTCCCGTCAATTGAACTTGCGTTCCAACAATGCCAGAAGTAGGCTGCAACGAGGCTATTGCCACCGTAGCAGAAGCTCTTGGCATCATCAAGAAACTCATCGCAAAAGACGTTAAGATCAAGAATAAGAACGTTAACTGTCTGATTCTAAGTTGAATCTTCATCGGACTTTTTCCCTCGTAGTTCGTATTAAGATTGTAAACACTTCTAATGCTGGCAACATTTTAAACTTTACCTTTTGTTGCATGAACAATGCTGCTGACAAGCGTCCATTGACACCGTGGATTGGGATTCGAAGGCATCAAATATAACCTACGCAGTATCTGAGACGAAAAGCCCATGCAGAAAAACGACTTAAGTACGCAGAAATACTATATTGCCTAGATTTCGAGAGGTTAAACATGATCGACGAGATATTAAACCTAGTCAAGGAACATGAAGAATGGCGCGGAAAGCAGTGCCTGAACCTTATACCGTCCGAGAATGTCATGAGCCCACCTGTCAGAAGTCTGCTGTCATCGGAGCTTGCGCATCGTTACACTGCAAGAGATCGCTTCTACATGGGAACACGCTTCACCGACGAGATCGAACAATTTGGCGAAGACCTTGCAAGAGAGGTTTTTAGAGCTGAGACTTCTGATCTCCGTCCTCTTTCAGGGCATGTCGCCGACTTGATTGTCTTGGCCAACTTGACCAAACCCGGCGACACGTTGGTGTGTGTCTCTCCAGATGATGGAGGGTATCCCGGGCTCTGGGAACCCGGGTTGGCCAGTCTTCTTAGGCTTAGAACAGTTCCTTTTCCTTTTTCGAAGAAAGACATGAACATAAGAGTTGAAGAAGCAAAGGAAACCATAAGTCGCGTCAGACCCAGGATCGTGATTTTCGGTGCAAGCCACATCACTTTTCCGCATCCAGTGAAAGACCTAGTCAAGATTGCTCATGAAAACGACGCAACCGTAGGGTTTGACGGATCCCACGTCTTGGGACTTATAGCCGGCGGCCAGTTTCAAGACCCGCTCAGAGAGGGCGCTCATGCCTTGTTCGGGTCAACCCACAAGACGTTTTTCGGCCCTCAAGGGGGCATGATCTTGGCAAACAAAGAACCCGGAGAACTCCTCAAAGAAAAAATCTACCCCACGTTTGTGGATAACGCCCATTGGAATCGAATAGCCGCATTGACGCTGGCACTGGCCGAAATGAAGAATTTCGGAAAAGCTTACGCGGCACAAGTGATTCGCAACTCAAAAACCTTGGCAAAGGCTCTTCACGATTATGGTTTTCCCGTCATCTGTGAAAACTTGGGCTTCACGCAATCACACCAAGTCATCCTAGACTATGGCAGTTATGAGAAGGGCAGAAGCACAGCTGAAAGACTTCAACGTGCAAACATAATCGCAGACTGCGTCATCAGGATCGGCACTTGCGAGGTTACGAGGCGTGGAATGAAAGAACCTGAGATGTTAAAGATTGCCGAACTGCTCAAAAGAACCATCACGGACGAAGAGAGCCCACAGAGCATCAAGAAAGACGTGGCCAGACTCAGTGCCGAATTCCAAGAAGTTGAGTATTGCTTCAAAAAATGACACGACTTTTATCTTCCTCTTTCCTCTTCCTTCCCCACCGTTCGCGGCAAGCTCAAAAAAGTGAAATGACTTGGAAACGCTGGTTCCGTCGGAACTCATTGATGCCTTAAAGAAGCAGAAGTATCATTTCGTCGGCAAGCATTCAGCCGTCAAGAGGTGCAGATGGCTCTACGAGACCTTGATACACAACCGACCCTGCTACAAACAAAAGTTCTACGGAATAAAAACACACCAATGCATACAAATGACCCCAGCAGCTTCGATCGATCGAGGTTAAAGCCTACATGCATGTTGGGTTCTCCAGACGTCGTTTAGGCTATGAAAGCACGCCAAGCCATGATGGAATATTTGAATTTGGAAAGCAGTTGGCGGATAAAACAGGTTACAATCTCATTGCTGAGTCAATTGAAAGTCGCGTTGCACTCTTGAGCAAACGTGAGAGGTCGATAAGATTTGGAGATGGGTGAAATCCATTGCAATCGATTCACGTCTTAGCTTAACAGCCCCAGAAGTCCATGTTACGGTGAATTGAATGAGAACAAAGCTTAAATATTTCCTCAGCTATTAACCTCTATCTTGAACCACAGATTTAATCGAAGTGTTAACGCATGGTCAGTGATGGAAGAGGACGCCTATTCAGAAGAAAAGACGGGAAATACCTGATATACATCCCGAAAGACTTTGCCGAAGATAGCATGTTCCCCTTCAAAGGCTCTGACTCCATATTTGTCAAAGTGGCCTTCAAGCCAAGCGGAGAAAGCAAACTGGTAGTAGAGAAATGGAAAGAGCCTGCGCCAACAGAATAACAAAAAACAAACTCCTCACACAAATAGGAAAACACTCATCTCGGTTTCTAAAGATACAATAAAATACTCCCTCGCTCCCTTATCCTAAACAGAATCATGGTGCCAGTTCTATGGACACTTTAAAAACTGTCTTGAACGAAGTCAGAGTAGAACTCAAAAGGAAAGACAAAATACGAGAAAATGCTCAAAAGGAAATGAGAAAGGCAACCAGTCTTTCTAAACAATCAATACTCCTAGTTCATCAAAAACGACTGAAGGAAGCTGAAAAACTACTCGGAAAGGCCGAAGAGATACTCTCAAAGCTTAACGACGCCTCAAAGGCACATCCAGACATTGTTTACGGTGGTTTATACAACGCTGCACTCCAAGAGTATTCCGAAGCAAACATATTCCTGAAGTTAGTTGAAGAATCAAGATTTGTGACGCCTCAGGGAATCAACACGCCCTCACCGGACTATGTACTTGGACTAGCAGACGTGATCGGCGAATGCAGACGCTCGGCACTGGATGCACTCCGAGAGGGAGACGTGAAGAAAGGGGAAAAATGGTTACAGACAATGGACGAAATCTACATCGAACTAATGGCAATGGACGAGTCTTACATGCTCGTTCCAGGTCTTAGAAGAAAATGCGATGTTGCAAGAAAAATCATCGAGATCACACGTGGCGACATAACCCAGGAAATCCGCAGAAACACGCTTGAGAAATATTTGAAACGCTTCGAAAGATACGCGAAAAACAGAAGCACAAAAGCGCAATGCGAAGAATCCCAGGGGCAATAGGCACATAAAACCCAAATTTTCCGTCGAAAAAGCTCACGAAGCCCAATTGCGCTTGTCAAAGCAAGTTATTTTCAAAGACAGATTACCGAAAAGAATTCGTTTCGTGGCTGGCGTAGATGTTGCCTACGTCAAAGACATTGCAGTAGGGGCAGTCGCAGTGCTGGACTATGATTCCCTCGCGCTGACAGAATCACAAGTGGCCATCTGCAAAGCATGTTATCCTTACGTCCCAACGTTGCTTTCCTTCAGAGAAACAATGCCAGCAGTCATGTGCATTCGAAAGTTGAAGACCCGGGCTGACGTTTTCCTCGTTGACGCGCATGGTTTCGCTCACCCTTACAGATGCGGGTTTGCAAGCCACTTAGGACTCGTGATCAGAAAGCCGACGATAGGCGTCGCAAAAAAGAAACTAGTCGGGGAAATTGAAAGAATTCAAGCTGAAGGAGATACTACTTTCATAAACTTTGAAGGCGAACTCGTCGGCGCCGCAGTGACAACCAAGCACGGCAGCAAACCAGTTTATGTCAGTGTTGGACACATGATCTCGCTGAAAACTGCAATCAAAATCGTCAAGCACTGCACAAAAGGCAATCGCATCCCAGAACCAATCCTCGAAGCTCACACAACGGCAACAGAGGAAAAACGAAAAATCAATATTCTCTAACGAGCCAAAGCACCATAAGAAGTGAAACGCAATTGTTGAATTCAAAACTCAAAGTGCTAACAGACAAGATTCATGACAGGGTCCTTCGAAGGAAAGTGATTGAACTACTAGAAAATCCAACATTTGAAATAGGCGGACAAGACTATAAGGGCTTGCCACTTGAGGCTTCGCCTGGGGGACTCTCACGTCACCATGGCTACACAGGCGGTTACATCGAACACGTTGTTTCAACAGCAAATATCGCATTGGCGATGTGTGTATCCGTCGAAAACGTTTACCATGGAAAAGTAAACCGTGACCTCGTGCTAGCCGGAGTCTTGTTGCACGACATCTTCAAGACTGTGACTTACACGGTGGACAAGAACGGAAACTACAGTTCTACAAGCTTAGCCGAATACCTCGATCACTTGTCCATAGCAACCTCAGAACTTGTTCGAAGAGGCTTCCCATTAGACCTAATTCACATCGTTTCAGCTCACCACGGAGAGTACGGCCCGATTAGGCCTAGGACCCTCGAAGCCTTGATCTGCCACTTAGCAGATCTGACGGATTCACGGTTGAACGGCGAAGTGATGAGCGCGGCAGCATATCTTTCAAGAAGAGCTACTAATCAGGAATTGTTTGGGCTGACTTCGAAGGAAGCTTTCGAAATAGTTCATTCGAAGTCTATCGAAGGCTGGGACGGCGTTGCAAAAACCGTGGAGAAAATAAGGCGCAGAAGAAAAGCGCATAAGACTTAATAGTTCACTTCACATGAAAATTAGGAAACGGTGAGTGCAAAAATGGAAATATCCTTCGACGAATTTCAGAAACTCGATATGCGTATCGGGAAAATTGCAGAGGCAAATCAGATTCCAGGATCACGAAACCTGATAAGAATGATCGTTGATTTCGGAACGGAAAAGAGACAGGCGGTTGCCGGCCTGTTACAATGGTACAAGCCGGAAGACCTTGCGGGCAAGAAATGCGCCTTTGTTCTCAATCTTCAACGGCGAAAATTGATGGGGGTAGAATCCCAGTGTATGATATTGGCCGCTGAAGACGACAAAGGCAACGTGGTGGTTCTGCAACCTGAAAAAGATGCTAAGGAAGGAAGCAAGATACGCTAGGAGAAACGCCGGTCCCTAGCTCATCAGTCTAATTATCTCTCCAGCTTTTTCCTCGTCTCCAACTAGGTACTCAACCATTTCTCGACTTAGGTCAAGCCACTTTGCAAGACCAGCCGCCATGTCGGCATTGTTTCCAAAGATGATCTTCAGGTAGGGAACGATTTCTTTTGAGGCTCTTTTAGCAGAAATGTGATTCTTTCTCTTGATCTTGGTGCCTATGCTTAGTTGCATCGCACGTTCAGCCTTAGATCTTGACAGCATCTGTATGCGTTCTGGAAACTTGAAAGGTATCCACCCAGACGTTCTAGTGTTCTTTCTCGCCATCGCAACACCGGCGGTCATGTAGTCAATTACATAGCGCATGAGACCCCAGTCTTGGGTTGCTCGAATCCTGCCACGGTAGACGTCGGCGGTAGCCAGCGCGTCCATAGCACTGGCCAGATCATGTGGTTCACTCAGATGAGCCGGAACGTTTTCGTAAATCCATTCAAAAAGCATGTCGACATCGACATCTGCAACGTCCACGGCCTGTTTTGCCGCGGCGCATGTCTTTCCATAGATGATCATTCTCAACACGTTAAAGATGCTGTCTTGCCTGTCACGGTAGCCGAGCCACGAGACATCTTCATATGTCAATTTCTTCTTACCTTGGCCCAGAGCCTGGAGATCGTTCACTGCTGAACGCACGTCGCCACCCGAACGTTGAGCAATGAACTTCAGCGCATCCTCATCAGCTTTGATTCCCTCCGCCTCGCTTATGCGCTTCAAGTGTTTAGCAACTTCACCAGCAGGCGGCTTCTTGAACTCTATTAAAAGGCAATAGCTACGAAGGTTTGTGAAACGTGGATCATAAGCGCTGTTGGCAATCAAAACAATAGGATTCTGTGCGTTTTTCACGACGTCTGTTATCGCTTTCACGCCGCCTCTGTCCGATGTCCCAGTCAACCCGTCCAACTCATCTAACAAAACAATTCGCTTTCCACCGAACAGTGAACCGTACTGTGAGGCTAGGCCCGCGAAGTGATTTACCGCTTCTTCCGTCCTGTAATCACTCGCATTCTTCTCCACAAACTCCATACCGCTATCGTTAGCCAAAGCTTCGACAGTGACCGTCTTCCCTATGCCAGGAGGCCCGTAGAAAAACGCGGCCCTTTTCTTCGGAATTCCCTTTTCCCAAGACTTCACCCAGTCGACAAATTTCTGAACTGCTTCAGTGTTATCGACCATCTCAGCCAAAGACTTCGGTCTGTACTTGACCGTCCAATAAGCGTGCACAATCCTGCACCTATCTTCCGCTTCTCAAATCATACCCGGCTTCGACAAGTCTGGCCAGCAAGGCGCTCAACTGGACCTCTTCATCCGCGCCCTCAACAAGTCTGTAGTCGACTTCACCTACGATGTCCGCCAATTTTATCTTCCATGGCTCAGGAATCTCTGCCCTGAAGATTTCCGTGTGAATCTGGCGGATTATGTCGCTACCAGCAACCCCGTACTTCTGGATCATGTCACGCAAATGCTTTCTCGCTTCCAAGAAGTTGCCTTCCATGGCAACTTTAATCATTTTCTGCACATCAGCTGGGCTGGCCTTTCCAGTGATCGAATACACAACTTTCGCGTCAATCGGCTTGTTCAACGAAGCTGCCGACTGCAGCGTATTGATGGCTTTCCTCAGGTCTCCACCACAAACTTCGAAAATGGCATCAACACCCTCATCTGACAGCTTCACTTTTTCCTTCGCTGCAATCTCTTTCAGACAGCAATCATGCTCCGTTCTCGGTAGATACGTAAAGCGGAAGGGCGCACATCTCGATTGGATTGGCTCTATTATTTTCCCACTGTAATTCGCACACATTATGAATCGGCATGTTTCTGTGTAACGCTCCATCGTTCGCCGCAATGCCTGCTGTGCATCCGAAGTCATGTTGTCTGCCTCATCCAGAATCATGATTTTGAAAGGAATTTCACCCATGGATTTTACTCTCGCAAAAGTCTTCACAGTCTCTCGAACAACATCAATCCCCCTCTCGTCGCTCGCGTTCAACTCCATCATGTGCTCCCTGTAAGCTTCACCATAGAGATCCCTTGCCAAGCAAAGGGCAGCAGTGGTTTTTCCAGTTCCAGGCGGCCCCGCAAAAATACAGTGTGGAACGTTCCTAGACCTTGTGAAACTCTTTAAGCGGTCAACGATCTCCTTTTGATCGACAATATCGTCTAACGTTTTCGGCCTGTACTTTTCAGACCACATCTCAAAACTCAATTCGAGTAAGCCTCCCGGTTTATAGGTTATTTTCCTTTGCTAATAAAAGTATACGTGAAACGAAAGAGTAGGTGTCAGCCGCCTATTCTTCTTCCAGAAAGCCAGTCAAGAATATCGCGTATTCGCACGGATGCTCATTCTTGAGCAAAGACTTGATGATCTTCATTTTTCCCTTCTGTCCATGTGAAACTCTAGAGATTATGTAATCGATTGTTCTCTTTCGCAAGTTGCAGAGCCATGTTTTCTGCTCCGATTTGACCAGTTTGTAGTACGGACACGTCTTGTATTTCAGAGTGAAGCCACCCTCAAAATATTCAATTTCAACCTCGGTGCCGAGTTCGCTGTACATTTCAACGATTCTGTCGCCAGCCTCTCTGATTGTCCACGGGTAATCTTCAGGGAACACCTCATCCACGTGCTCCTTTGTTATCGCGAAAGCTTCATCCGCAGAGCTCGCAGACATTTCATCTATCAGGCTCTGCATCAGTTTTTTGCGTGGAACAGGCTCGAGGATTGGCTTTTCAAGCGTCTGAAGCTTGAAGCTTAAAAGATTCTGGAAAACCGTTGTCGAGATTTCATACCCGAGCTCTTTAAACATCGACTCAATCAGCGTGCGTTGACTGTTCATGACCAGCATGTCAATCTTCTTGAAGATGATCGTGAAATGTTCATCATCTACGAACCGAATTTCTGCGTCCGGTTGAACAGAACCCGTGTTCTTGAGGATAAAGGTTTGAGCCAGCTTTCTGATCTTTTCAGGGTCGTTCCTTGCCAGCATGCGTATGGCATTTGAGACGCGGACGCCCATAGTTCGGTATATTTCAGTGAACTTTTCCTTGTTGGTCTCGTAGACCTTCGCTGCAAAAGAACTGAATACTTCGCGTGGAACCGGAATGACGTCCAAGAACTGTTTTCCTATCGTTTGATAGAGACTGACCTCGACCACCTGGTCTAGGAGACTCTGATCTTCAGGTCCAACGTACTGAATCGACATATTCGCCGTCGTCTGCTCTGCAGAGAACTTCAGGAGTTTCCAGCCGCGCGTCGCGAGTACCACAGAAAGCATCACGATGGAAAGCTTCGCCACCGAAGACGTTGTTGATTGAAATGATACGTCCAGCGTCTTCTCATCGATTTCCCGCAGTATCTTTGCCTGTCTGAACCAGTTCATTTTTATGAACGCAGAAAGCAGACTTTTGACAAACTCTTTCGGATCTTTGGGAAGCTCACCGACTCCAAGCGCGACCCTGATATCCTCTAATAACGAGCCCAGATCCATCACGGGCTCTTCCAAATGTTTCTCAGCCCAATTCATGAAAGCTGGCCCAACTAACATCAGTGAATTTCTGAACAGGCCAGGAGTAGTGCCTGACAGTCTCTTTTCAATCTGCTCGTTCAAGGACTCCCCGAACTCTTTTCTCTTCAGCGGATACATGTCCTGTCGAATCATCTTGACAGCGATGTCTTCACCCATAACTCGCATGTCAAAGGAGACTTGCAAGCCTTCAAGGATCGTTGCAGCTTGAAAGGCAACAATCTCTGGCAGACGCTTGAAGGCGTTCGGTCTCAGAATCAGTGTGCTGTCGAGGTCGCTATGCGACGCAATCTCAAACATTCGAGTAAGGTTCTCCATTTCTTGCAAAATCATCATGAATTCTTTGAAATCCGAAGGCTTCCTCCAAGCTACCGAGCCTTTCAACACCTCGACAGTGTTCCTTGCTTCAATTTTCTGCTCTGTGATAAAATCCTGAATTGTTTTGTCCCCAATTGCGACCTCTAGAAGGCTGTCAATTGTCCTTCTACCTATCGAAGTCAAATCCAAAGCTTGCCGCAGGTTCACCTGTTCATTCATTTTCGCCTTAATCGCGCAGTCTTCACATGAACCTACCCTCTCAACGCGAAGCAGTGTCTCCAGAGCTTGTTCAATAACGCGGTTCTTCGCGCCGTAATTTTTTGCGAGCTGTTCAAGCATATCGTCTGTTTTCTTGGTTATCGTGGTATGAAGATGGACGGACATGACCTTCCCTGTCTATGTCTTCATACTGGTTTCTTTTAAAGTTGTGTTCACAAAGAACGCTTTATGTACATAAGAAGAACAAAAAAAGAGAGAATTGTAGTTTAACTGCTGGCTAACTTTTGGGGTTCAGCAACTGGTACGAAGCCCTTCCTCTTACGGAAGAGCATGGCCTCTGAAACTCGTTTTACTGCGTTCATATACGCGGCCACTCGCATGTTCACATCGTATTGCTGTGCCACTGCCAAGACCTCTTTGAATGCGTTGACTATTGTGTGTTCTAGCTTAGTCCGCACTTCCTCTTCTGTCCAGTAGTAGTTCATCTGGTTTTGCACCTGTTCAAAGTAGCTAACGATCACACCGCCTGAATTAGCCAGAATGTCCGGAACTACAAACACTCCGTTTCTGAACAATACTCCGTCCGCATCAGGCGTCGTCGGCCCGTTGGCACCTTCAGCCACAATTTTCGCCTTGATTTTGCCCGCATTTGCTTTAGTGATCTGGCTTTCTAAAGCAGCTGGAACAAGAATGTCGCATTCCAGCTCCAAGAGTTCCTCATTTGTCACGCTTTTGCATCCTTCATAACCCACCACAGAGCCAGTTGAATTCTTATAGTCCATTACCTTCTTCGGGTCCAACCCCTTCGGGTTGTAGATCCCACCCTTTGAGTCTGAAACTGCCACAATCGTACAACCAGCCTCGTGCAATAGTCTAGCAGCGTGAAATCCAACGTTCCCAAATCCTTGAACCGCGACTTTTGACTCATCAAGTTTCATGCCCAGATGCCTTGCAGCTTCAATAACGGTGTACATCACTCCCCTAGACGTTGCGTCGTTTCTTCCAAGTGAACCGCCCACGCGCACCGGCTTCCCCGTGACTACGCCGAAAGCGTTGTAACCCATCATTTCGCTGTACTCGTCCATTATCCACGCCATAGTCTGAGAGTCCGTGTAAACGTCCGGCGCCGGAATGTCTGTGTAAGGCCCTATGTATCTTGCGAAGGCACGCGCATAACCCCTTGTCAATTTCTCCAGTTCTCCAGGAGACATTTCTTTCGGATTGCATCTTATGCCACCTTTGCCCCCACCTAACGGCAATCCTGTCACCGCGGTTTTCCAGGTCATCCACGCTGACAAGGCAACAACCTCATCTAACGTCAAGTCTGGGTGATATCTTATGCCGCCCTTTGTAGGGCCAAGCGCATCGTTGTACTGCACACGGTAGCCCGTGAACACCTGTATGGTTCCGTCATCCATGACAACTGGAATGTTGACTATGATAGTTCTCATCGGACGTTTCAGCATCTCATGCACACCGGGATCCATATTCAACTTTTCCGCCGCAGTATCGAGCAATTTCAGCACGGCTTCATAAGGGTTGGGTGAGGCTATCATTGGGTTCAACGTCTCCAATTTGACCGACACAGATGTTTGGAACTTCTCCATGAGGTTCTGGAAATTCTCTCTTGCCGCTTCACCGTTGCCTGCGGAGCTTCCGAAGAACCACAAATAAGCTTCGACGATGGCGTCTGGTCTCTTAGAAGTGAAAGAGCCTGCAGGCGACATTTTCGGAGTCTCTGAAAAGTAGTCAATGATCACACGGAGCATGTTGATTTCTTCTTTCGTTATTGGACGCCACCTTCTGAGTGGCGGTGGCGCCTCCACTTGAACGTACTCTGCTTCATTGACTTTCCTTTCAAGCTCTTCAAACACTTTCCATGCGTCAGGTTCTGGAATGCCGAAGTTCTCTGAATACGTCGTCATCAACGCGTAGTGGGCTGTGGTGTAGCTTTCAATCTTCGCTGTCAGCTCAGGTTTTTCCGCAAAGAAGTCAGTGATCAACTTTAACATTCCCAATTCTCGTCCTGAAAGTTCTATTGAGCTCAACATTCATCTTCATCTCCAACTTCCTGAAGCATAATCGATGTCATGTTCAAATATAGAAACCTTATGTACATAGTGTACAACCTTGAACAGCTTTGAGCACACCTAAACATTTTTATCAATGGCTACAAATCAGAGGATGGGACCGCATATGGAGAAACCCAACGCCAACATGCTTTCCACTGGAATAAAATCCTTAGATCAGCTTTTGGATGGCGGCCTCACCCTAGGTGAAAACGTTCTTTGGGAAATAGAATCCGGCACATTTGCTCTTGAATTTCTTTTCGCCTTCATGAAGCAAGGAATTACAGATGGGAACCAAGTTATATACCTTGATTTCATTTATCCCCCACAGGCAGTAATGCTCCATCTAGATCCATTGATCAAGACTTTTCCGAAAGGATGGGAAAGCAAGTTTCTCGTACTAGACTGTTTTTCCGAGTCTTCAGGTCAAGGAGAATTGATATTCAGTGATTTCTATGATAAGGCACCATCATGGATAAGAAAAGTTCCAAGTTCAAAAGACCCTGAGCAATTTCACAGGTTTTTTGGAAGAATCGAAAGAGAATTCATATCGCCCGGAACAAGGCTTGTTTTCAACAGTCTGTCTTTGATGGAACATATGTGGGGACGAGAGGCAGTCAAAGCTTTTTTCGGACACGTTTGTCCGGCGTTGTATGCCTACCAAACATTGGCCTACTGGACGCTGGCCAAGAATGCACATCCACAGGAATTCTGCGCCATAATCGAACACATGACCCAAGTAGTCATAGACCTTTCGAAAGAAGGTATAAAACGGTACATTGAAGTCAAGAAAGGCGGCTCGCGATATAATCCCGAAACCTATCAACGCCGAGAATACTTGACTGAAGGACTAAAAATCAGAATTCTGTGAATAACTCCCGAAAGCCTTCTATGTTCATAAATGAACATTCCAACATTATTCCGAAGAAATGCTTAAATGCCCACATAATTTACTCATCCATGCCAAAAATTTGCAAGCATGAAAGGAGTGAAGAGAATGACAGAACGTGTACATAAAAACAGTTCCTACCTGAACGGCAAATCAACAACAGGAACCCAGACAAGAGTCAAAGACACAAGCCCAACAAGCGGAATGTGCCCAATCTGCATCCGAGACTGCCCATTCTTGTGCGAAATAAGCCTCTCAGCTTTCAGGGGAAGAGAAGCACTCTATCCAGAACCGGCCCAATTCGGCTCCAGTACCGCAGGTGCACTGAAAGATTTCGGGCTAGACTGGTCGCACTTCAATATCCAGGCAAGCCTCTTCGACGCTCAAGGAATTGAACCAAACTCAGATGTGACAATTTTCCCAAACGTTAACATAGAAACAAAGGTCGGAGGCATACCACTGAAGGTCCCGATTCTAAACGGTGCATTCGGCTCAACCGACGTTGCAAGACTCAACTGGGAAGGTCTAGCAGTAGGCGCAGCTATCTCTGGCGCATCGATAATAGTCGGCGAAAACGTTTGCGGCATGGACCCTGAAGCCCAAATCACAAACGGAAAGATCACTCAGTCGAAAGAGCTGAAGCGAAGAGTTGACCTTTTCCGAAAGTTCTGGGACGGAAAATACGGGGAAGTAGTTGTGCAAACAAACGTGGAAGATCAAAGATTGGGTATTGATGTGTACGCCATCTCAAAACTTGAAGTCAATGTAATCGAAAGGAAATGGGGCCAAGGCGCAAAAGCCATCGGCGGCGAAGTTCGAGTCAGAGACCTGGAAAGAGCAATAATGCTCAAGAAAAGAGGATACGTGGTGATCCCGGACCCCGAAGACCCCAACGTTCAGAAAGCCTTCAAAGAAGGAGTTTTCAAATCTTTCGAAAGACACAGCAGAGTAGGCATACCAAAGGAAAAGAGTTTCATAGAAGACATCGAATGGTTGAGAAAACAAGGTGCAAAGCACGTTACACTGAAAACTGGAGCATACAGACCTTCAGCCGTAGCCTACACGATGAAGATGGCATCTGAAGCCAAGATTGATTACATATCCTTCGACGGAGCAGCAGGCGGTACAGGCATGAGTCCGGTACCTATGATGGACGAGATGAGCATCCCAACAGTGTATCTAGAGGCAATAGTACTAAGATGCGCGCAGATACTGAAAAGGAAAGGACGATACGTTCCAGACCTTATCATGGCCGGCGGCTTCATAGAGGAGACATCCATTTTCAAGTCGATGGCAATGAGCAACTTTGGAGACGGCCCATTTGTCAAAGCAGTCTTGTTGGGACGATCGCCAATAACCGCAGCCTTTAAAGGAAGCTACTTCAAGCAACTAGCCGAAGAAGGTAAACTGCCAAAAGCTTTTGCGGACAAATTCGGCTCCACCCCAGAAAAGTTCTTTATCGCCACTCCAGAGCTGAAAGCAAAATACGGAGAACGCTTCAAAGAGATACCTTGGGAGGCGGTGGCCGTCTACACATACCTGACCGACAGAGTCGGAGTCGGACTCAAACAACTAATGGCCGGCAACAGAAAATGGAAGCTGAACCTGCTCAGCAGAAACGACTTAATGAGTCTATCTGAAAGAGCTGCTAAAGTCACAGGCATTCCGATGCCAGACGAAGCAGAAAAAGATGCGATCGAAAGAATTCTCGAGTAGCACCACCCTCTTTTTTTGATTTTTACAGCAACGTTTAAATTTGATAAGGCATCACCAGATAGAAAATTATCGGAGGAAACTGCTTATGGTAGAAAAACAGATGGCTCTGACCGTCGCATTGGAACAGCTGAACATAGCTGCCGAAAAACTGGACCTTGATTCTGGCTTACACGCAATGTTGGCACATCCAAAACGATCACTTATCGTTTCTATTACCGTAAAGATGGATAATGGCAAGATCTGTGTTTTCAGCGGTTGCCGCGTGCAACACTGGGACGCAAGAGGACCGTTTAAGGGAGGCATAAGGTACCACCCCAATGTTACACTGGACGAAGTCACGGCCTTGGCAATGTGGATGACGTGGAAGTGCGCAGTTGTGGACATCCCTTACGGTGGAGCCAAGGGAGGAGTCTGTTGCAACCCAAAGGAAATGTCGAAAGGCGAGCTTGAAAGGCTGACGAGACGGTATACAAGCCTGCTCTTTGATTTCATAGGACCTTACCGCGATGTGCCAGCACCGGACGTTTACACAGACGCCCAAACCATGGCCTGGATAATGGACACTTACAGCCAAATAAAAGGCTACAGCGTTCCAGAATGTGTAACAGGAAAACCCCTCAGCATCGGCGGCTCAGAAGGAAGAACAGAAGCGACCTCACTTGGCGTTGTCGTCTGCGTAAGAGAAGCAGCCAAGAAGCTAGGAACAAACCTCAAAGGAGCCACGGTCGCAGTTCAAGGCTACGGCAACGTCGGATGGAACGCGGCAAAGATAGCCTACGACCTCGGTTCCAAGATTGTGGCAGTGAGCGACTCGGCGGGTGGAATCTACTCTCCCAAAGGTCTCAACCCACACGACGTCTTCAAGCACAAATCCAGAACAGGCTCGGTTGTCGATTACAAGGGAAGCGAGAACATCACAAACAAAGAGATACTCGAAGTAAAATGTGATGTACTCATACCGGCAGCTCTGGAGAATCAGATAACGAAAGCGAACGCAGACAAGATAAGAGCAAAAATAGTATCTGAGGGAGCAAACGGACCCACAACGCCAGAAGCAGATAAAGCGCTTCACGAAAAAGGAATAGTGCTTATCCCAGACATACTGGCCAACTCGGGCGGAGTGGCAACCAGCTATTTTGAATGGGTCCAAAATCTGACCCGAGAGCACTGGACACTGGAAGACGTGAACCGAAAGTTGGAAGGCAAAATGGTCAAGGCTTTCAATGATGTCCACAAAATAGCCACGAAAGAGAAAAGTGACATGCGAACAGCCGCGTTGATGCTCGGCGTGGGAAGAGTAGCTGAAGCTATAAAGACACTGGGCTTATGGCCATAGACAAGGCAAAAAACATTTTCCTTCTACTTTTTTGTCCGAAATGCAAGCGAATAAACAGAATTTCAAATCCCATTGCCCTCAATCCAAACTCTTTTACTGAAGTTCCTACATCTGCACACTGCAGTAGCTTCAGGCTTGAGGGTGATGGGGGGGTAAATGTTGAAGACAATATCGATGAAAATTGGAAATGAAGATTTCAATTTTGAAAACTCAATTGTAAGAGTCGTTGCAAACAGAAACTGCTCCGAAATCAACCTTGTCGGACTGAATGTCGGGCCTTTTGAAGAAGGAAACGAGTATGAAGTTTATTTTTGGGTGGCTCTGGAACTTGTAAAGTCGGGAATCGCCCGTTTTCGCGAAGAAGAACGGCTGGACGCTGCGAAACTCAACAAAATTCAGTGGACGGAGCGCATACAAGCCCCAGGGCAAATATCCAAACTGCCAGAAGACTTCTATCCGAAACTTCGCAGATGCTTGACGGAACTAAAGGAACAAATGACAAGAGATCCTGAGAAAATGCGAGAATATGAAAGAGTCAAACACCTGACCCAAGACGTCATAAATTCAAGGCTAAAGAAGATTGTTTCCATCGCTTCAGCTCCAGCTCAAACGGAAAACGCGCTGAGAAATCTGTCAGACGAGGAAAAGTTTCTTTATGAGCGCCTTTACAGGCTTATCAACCAGTGGAAAACACAAATACTCGAATACGAGGGGAAGTCTGAATGAACGAAGAACTGGAAGTAATAGATCCGCAGGAACGCTTCCAAGATTTCTTGAAAACAGAAAAAAACCGCCAGATAATTTCTCAGATGGCGGTGAGCGGTAAAACATCATTAGTAATCGATTTTGAAGACCTCTTGGCCTTCGACCAGAGGCTCGCCGAGGAGCTTTTGGAAAGACCTGATGAATATTTGAAACACGCAAACAGCGCGGCATATGCACAACTGCAGATAGAAGATCCGGAATACGCGGAGAAAACTGCCGCGGTAGATGTTAGAATCATACGATTGCTGGAGGCTGCGCCACTGCGCAGGCTAGGTTCACAACAGATCGGCAAGCTTGTCATGGTTGAAGGCATCGTGGTGCGCTCATCACCAGTGCGTCCCATGGTCATGCAGGCAGCCTTCAAATGCAAAAGATGTGGAACGGTAAATCCGGTAAACCAGACTGGCACCTTCCTGAAAGCGCCTTTTGCGTGCAGCAGCCCAGACTGCCAATCCAAAGGCCCATTCGAATTCGTTCAAGAAGAATCCACCTTCATAGATTCGCAAGACCTACGCGTTCAAGAACGACCCGAAGACCTTCCGCCAGGACAACTGCCAAGAACGCTGAACATCAAGCTTGTGGGAAGCGAAATTGTCGACGTTGCAAGGCCGGGAGATGACATCTCTGCTGTTGGACAAGTGCATGCTTTCGCGCCAACGGTCCCAGGGGTTGGAAAGCTTCGCACTTTCATCCTGCATTTGGATGCCAACTCGATCGAAGTTTTAGGCAAAGAGCTTGAATCTGCTCTTCCATCGCCAGAAGAAGAAGAAAAGATCCTTGAGCTCGCAAAGGACCCGTGGGTGCATCGCAAGATCATAAGTTCAATTGCACCATCGATCTATGGATATGACCACATCAAAGAAGCAATAATGTACATTCTCTTTGGTGGCGTGCCTAAAACTCTTCCAGACATCACGGTGAGAGGGGAATTGAACGCTCTCCTGGTAGGAGACCCCGGAACAGCAAAGTCACAACTCTTACAGTACGTGGCGAGAATTGCTCCACGTGGACTATACACCTCCGGCCGTGGAACGACAGCTGCAGGCTTGACAGCCGCGGTCATAAGAGAAAAGGGCGGCGGAATGAGTCTGGAAGCCGGAGCACTAGTTCTGGCAGACAAAGGAATCGCGTGCATTGACGAAATGGATAAGATGCGTCCTGAAGACCGAGTCGCAATTCATGAAGCCATGGAACAGCACACCGTCTCGGTCGCAAAAGGCGGCATTGTCGCCACACTCAACGCCAGAACCGCCATTCTCGCAGCAGCAAACCCTGCACTGGGAAGATACGAACCACATCGCACAGTCGCTGAAAACATCTCCCTGCCCGTCACGATACTTTCAAGATTCGATTTGATTTTCGTCTTGCGGGATGTGCCAAACAAAGAATCAGACAGCAAGATGTCAGCACACATCCTTGAACTCCACAGAAAGGGTTCAGGCCCGGTAGAACCGCCAATACCCGTGGAACTCTTACGGAAATACGTCAGTTACGCCAAAGGAATAAGGCCCGTCCTAACCCAAGAAGCCCTGAAACGCATCAATGACTTCTACTTGGCAATGCGTTCAGCAAGCGAATCAGAAGGGTCGCCAGTCGCAATTACAGCACGCCAACTGGAATCCTTGGTACGCACGGCGGAAGCAAGGGCTCGGGTGGCTCTCAGAAAAGAGGTTCTAGCCGAAGATGCTGAGGCAGCAATCGCGATCATGAAAAGGTCTCTCGAAGAGGTTGGAATCGACCTATCATCATACAAGATTGACATAGACATAATAATGACTGGAAAATCCAAAAGCATGAGAGATCGACTGCAAACGGTACTCTCAACATTGATGGAGATGGAAAGGGAAACAGGAATTGTTGAAAGAACGGCGCTGCTAAATGAACTTGAAGTTGAGCATAAGATTCCAAGAGGAGAAGCTGAGCGCCTGATCGGCCAGCTGCTTCGAGAAGGAACAATCTACGAACCGAGAGAAGGCTACCTGAAAAAAACGTAGGAAGCAGAACCAAACTCAAAAGCGCTCCTGCCCCCTTGAAGGAAACGTTAAAAGATGTCTGTGCTGAAATGCTGAGCAGTGAATACGATGAAAGCGGTGACCGTTGTCGTTGGCACACGCCCGGAAATAATCAAGATGGCACCAGTCATCAGAGCACTGAAGAGTCACGATATCCCATTGCTTTTCGTGCACTGTGGGCAGCACTACGACTACAACATGTCTCAACAGTTCATTGACGATCTTGAACTCCCCAAGCCAGACTACGTGTACAGACTGAAGGCATATTCGCAAGGAACGCAGACAGCACGCATAATAACGGACATGGAACAGCTTTTCAAAAAAACTCTGCCTTCGCTCGTCCTGGTTGAAGGAGACACAAACGGCGTGCTGGCAACGTCGATAGCAGCAGTCAAGCTTGGAATACCGATTGGACACGTGGAAGCGGGATTGAGAAGCTTTGACCTGCGCATGCCAGAGGAGCACAACAGGCGGCTGACAGATCACATTTCCTCTTACTTGTTTGCACCGACCAGCGCCGCTGTCGACAACCTGAAAAGAGAGAACGTCTGGGGTAAGATTTACTTGACCGGCAACACCGTCATCGACGCAGTCGTCCAACACTTGGCGATAGCCGAAAAAAGATCAGACATACTGGAAAAGATTGATTTCAAAGAATTTGCCCTAGCCACCGCTCACAGGGCAGAGAACGTGGACGATCTTCAAGTTCTCAAAAACTTCATGGAGGCGTTCGCGGAGGCTCCGATACCTGTTGTTTATCCAATGCACCCGCGCACAAAGAAGAGGCTACGCCAAAACAGAATTTACGAAAAAATCAAGAAATCACGAAACCTACAGATTTTGCCGCCGCTCGGCTACTTGGATTTCTTGGTCTTGATGAAGCGATGTAAAATGCTGGTGACTGATTCCGGCGGCATACAAGAAGAGGCAACAGCTCCTTGCATCCGAAAACCCGTCTTGGTTATTCGCCTCTCCACAGAGAGACCTGAAGCCGTAGATGCTGGTTTCGCTCGAGTCGTCGGAGTGAAAAAAAGCGATATATTGAAAGCTATGGAAACGACGCTAGAACATCCCAAGAGGTTGCCCCAGAAATCTCCATACGGAAATGGAGATTCCGCAGAAAAGATTGTTGAAATAGTCAAAGAACAGCTGGCTTCATAACAGGCTTCTACGAAATATAAGTGACCTTTTTGTCTTCTTCCTTCCGCGTTTCTTCTGCTTCCAAAGCTCTTTTTTCTTCAATTTTCTGCAAGCGAGTGACCATCTTCTCAGCCTTGGCGATCTCTTCATCCAAACCAGCAAGGTTTGCGTCAAACCCCAGCATCGTCTGTAACACTTCCAGCACGCTTTTGGCTGATTTTGGATCTGGCAGATAACCCCTAGTTTCGCCCAGAAGGCAAAGCGCGTCAATGTTCTTTAAGTGGGACAGACCCAAAATCAAACCCGCGGTACCGACGATGGGACTCCCCGTCGGACTGACTTCCGCGCCAGCCTGCAAAGCTTTGCTCAGCAAATCTTGGCTCGTGGCAGCGGCAATGGCCTTCGGCTTATCCTTGGCCTCCACGCGGTAGCCGCCTATAGTTATGATCATCTTCACATCGCGCTGCTTAGCAAACTTCAATATGTGGTCAGAAATCTCATACTGCCCCTCAATCGTCTGTGCTTGGCTGTCACCTGTGAACAGTATGAAATCGCTTTTTCCGTCTTTGTTCTTCCAGAAGTAAAACGTTCCGCGCAAAAGCCTAACGTTTCCTTTCTTGCTCACAAGCACAAAGTACGGAAAATGTGGAGAGTAGAGGTAGGCCAGCCTTTCAGCCTTCAACTGTTTCATCAAGTGACGTATGACAATCCTGCCCACCAGCCCCAGACCGGGAAGCCCTTCAATCAAAACAGGATTTCTTAATTCAACTTTTGCGAGTTCTCTGATTACGGTCTCTTTCACTCCGCCGTACTCTCCATCTTCAGGGCCATCCGGTACTTTAGGTACTTGTCGTCAGGCGAAAACTTCGGGGGGTGTGGCACTATGACTTTTCCGCCGCAGTATGGACATTGATCCTTTCTTAATGTGTAGTTTCCGCACTTCTCACATTCCCTCAGAAGCCACACCATTACTTTTCCCTTCTAAAAGTGCCCTGTCCACCAGCCTTAGTGACGCTTGAAACAACATTCTGCGCAACCTTTTGAAATGTATCTTCAGCGCGCTTGTAATCTTCAGCCAAGACCTCAATGCTGTATCTTGGTGCAGCTATAACGTAGAAGCGAAGCTTCGCGTTGCCCAGTTTTTCTGTTTTCTTAGCGTTTACAAACGCTTCCTTTATGATTTTCACTCCGTCCGGCTTCATGCAACGAAGCTCAACCGTGCCCTTCACCCTAACCATAGGGACATGTATTCTCTCTTGGCCAACTTCGACGACGACGTTGGCTATCTCTTCAGGAACACCGATTTTTGTCAAAACCTCTTTGCCTTCCCTCACTGCTCTCTCAAAACCTTCGTACAATCCGTATTCGTTTTCCATGAGCGTTCCGGCTTTTCCATAAATCTCTTCCAAAGACAGCCCTGTTTTTTCGGCCACGCTTCGAATAAGCGCCTCAGCCTTCCTCTCCTTTTTCCAGATCATTATTTTCTCGATTCTTTCTCTCTTTGTCACTCGCCTTAGAGACAGATCTATGTGTCCTTTTTCAGGATCAACTCGCAAAACCTTCAAAACAACTTTTTGTCCTTCGCGAACAAAGTCGCGGATGTTCCGAATCCAAGAGGAGGAGATTTCAGAAACGTGCAACAGTCCCTTTTTATCGTACTCGTCCAGCTTAACGTAGGCGCCGTAGTCGGCAACGGTTTCGACAGTGGCTATTACCAAATCGCCCGGTTCCGGCCACTCCTGCTTCTTCAGCGACATTACAACTTTCATCCCTATTATTCAAACACTGCAACTATTTCGCCCTTGATTACCGCCTTTCCACCAGAGGGTTCTGCAAGCTCAGTTCCACAAACGTTACAATTGACTTTGTTCACAGCATTGCCGAAAACTATCTGCTCATTACCACACTTCAGACATTTAACCCGGACGAAACTACTTCTTGGTCTTGGAACAAGCTTCTCCCATTCGGCCATAATCATTCACCCCAACGATTATACGATCTCCAGCTTCCTCAGCCGTATGCCATCCTTGTGTCTCATGTACCCGCAAACCTTGCACTTCAATTTTAGCGTTTGCTTCTTGGTTGTTTTCGCAAACTCTCTTTGAAGTGGATATTTCTGCCCGCCGTAGCCTCTCTTTTTTCGTTCGTGGGCGCGTTCGCCCTTAGCTAAGGCTCGCCTCTTTCCTGCCTTGTACAGAGTGACAGTGTGAGCTTGATGCTGCTTGCATTTCGGACAATACGTCCTTATTTCTTTGGGAACATCCACTTCAATCACGGTCAACTTTGCTTAAAGAAAACCACACATGTTCTTATACTTTTTCGCCATCTTCATTCGACTTAGAGGGCAAGTTCAAACATCAGACATTCAAAGGCGCCTCAAGAAACTGTTAGCCATAAATATCGCGTTTGAATGAATGTTAAACAGCCATCTTGGCTTCAAGAACAAACAAGGAACTACACATGCTAGACATTGAGCAATGGGTCGAGAAGAAAGCCAATAGATTAGTCCTGAAAACCAAGAAAAACACTGGCGTGGTAATCTTACTCTCACTCATTTTTTCGTTTGTCGTCCCATTTTCAATGCTGTATTATCTGGATCCGGGCTTGTTCGAAAAAACGTGGATAGGCAGAACCTTCTACCTCTTCTTTCTGTGGCTGGTCATTCTGGAAATCATTCTAGACTGGGAGAAACTCCAGAAGGGCAAGCTACAGAAAGTGGGGTCTCTGAGAACTATCGCCTTCATCGCGGTTCTTCTGCTTCCAACGGTGTACATGGTTGTTGCCAATTATGGTGGACTGAACTTGATGATTGAAAATCTGGGCAAGCAAAACAACATGGAAGACCACTATGCAAAATTGATGCGGCTCCCAGTTGAATACCTGGTTTTCGCGGCGGCTTTTGGGTTGATGGTGTTGCTGGCGTACGGAAGGAGCGGACTGTTGGACTTTTCAACTTCTGTGTTCTTTCTCGGGGTTATTGGAACGTTGTACGCAATTGATACTCTGTATCCTGGCAACAGGTTTACACCATTTCAAATGTTGGTTCCGGCAACAGCCAACCTCGCAGCCAGCGTTCTAAACTGGATGGGCTATCAAACTGTTTTCCTGCGTTCAGCAATGGAAGGTGTGCCCCGCCTCGCAGTTCTAAACACGAATGTAGGCATCGTCGCTTTCGACATCGCTTGGCCGTGTTCGGGCATTGAAAGTCTTCTAATCTACACTGTCGTAATCCTTCTTTTTTTGAAAAAGAGCGGTATTCCTTTGTGGCAGAAAACAGCTTATTTTGCGATCGGTGCTTCAGTCACCTATATCCTCAACGTTCTGAGAATAGTCACTATTTTTCTAATCAAAATCGGGCGCGGTGACTGGCAGACCTTCCATGACTATTACGGCTTGTTGTATTCTGTCTCTTGGATCATATCATATCCACTCATAATAGTCGGAAGTCAAGCCCTATGGAGAAAAATCAGAAATCGGAAGAGCGGCAGAAAAGATCTAGTCTTAACTAGTTGACACCAACCTTTTCAGCCAGACCCTGCTTTACCAGGATCTTTGCATTCTCAACCGGTAAGGATGCGATGTCCTCAACTTTGAACGGACCATAAGTCTTCATGTCCGCGCCAATTATAGCCGGAACGTCTTTTAGAAAACGGAGGGTATCCCTCCTGCGTTCTTGCTCGACATCAACTCTGGGAGCACGCCCTCGCAGAATCTCTGTCGCGAAACTCGACACCGTGTCGGTGAAGGGTGAAATTCTGGCGTAGATCTTCTGTTCCTCTGCCGTCAAAACGTCACGCGGGACTTCTTGGCCTTTTGCACCCTTGTTGATTATCTTTCGGTAGCGTGTTTGAATCAGTTCTCTGGTCATGCGTCTCACGTTTTGCATCTCTTTTTTCAGAAGATTCGCCTTCACAGTCCTCTTATCCAACATTCTGCTTTCTTCTTTCAATTTTCTGACGTAATCAGCAATCCCAGAGTAAAAGTCTGTAGACAGTTTCTCCAGTTCGGCGCTTTCAAGCTCATGCTTCCAAGCTTCACGCAACTCACGATACATCCTAGTCTATCACCTCTGCTCTCTTCTTGCAGACGAGAAGCACAGCTGCAGCTGTCGGTAACTCAACCTTTTCGTTCTTGTAAGGACCGAATGTTTGGTCTCCAATACTGAATTCAGGTGCGTTGAAAACGAGAACGCTGACTGCCCCTCCTCTAAAGGCTACCGCACTCCCGAAAGGGTCAAAGTCGTCTATTCTTGAAACAGGGAACTCAACTTTTTTCAGTCCCGTCTTGCCGTGCAGCGTGCCACCCAGTCTGATCAAACGATGTGTGTCGGTTGTCACAACCGTATCAACGTTGGCGAACTGAGATTTTGCAGAGTGCTCCGTGACCTTTCTCCATGTCTCGGAGCCTACTCCTTTAACTGCACTCCAAGGTCTGGATTCGCCCAAGTTTCTCAGAATGGCCTCTTTGTCCCGGATCAAGGCATCTGCAACGCTTCTGTTCAGTCCAATATTCCTGTAATCTTCCGGCTTGGCGTTAAGAAGAAAATTATGCATTGCATGGGCGATTCGTCCCCGCCAGCCAGAATCTTTCAAGGTCAAGCTTTTCAAGTCCTTTTCATCGAGTCTGTGAGAAGCAGGATCAAAGCCCAAACCACACACGTAATCGACAATTTCCTTGCGGGCAACGCTGTCAAGACTCTTGACGGCTTCAGTCTCAACATGGACGTGATAGCCGCGGTGCCCTGAAAAGAAGACGCGTGCCTCTTTTTGAGAGAAACCGAAGTCCTTCATCAGAATGTCCAAGAGTTTAACGGTTTCGGCTTTTGCAGAGGCTAGGCAGACTTCACACGGCCAAGTGCTGTCATCAAATTTCTCGCTGCCACAGGCCGGACAACTCTCTGGCACAACGCCTTTTCCTATAAACCCGCATTTGCCACAAGTCCATTCATCATGAATTTTGTCGCAGGACGTGGGAATATGGTCAGCGTCAATGTCAAAGATCAAGTCTGCACCCAACCAGCCTTTCGTTTCCATCTCGGACTCTGGTTCTTCATAGTAAGCGCATGAAAAATAAGCGTCTCTGGGAACTGAATCACTCAGAAAACAAGTCAGTTCATCTTCACTATTGAAGCCTTTGTGACGAAGCATCCACCCCTCAAATGAGGCGAAGCCAAATTCGCGTCTCTCAATCATGGAAAGACTCTCGTCTAAAGAGAAGTTCCTCATGTAGTATTCGCGAAAGGTTTTCTGCACAAAAGTCATTGATTTCAAGTCTGCTCAGCTTTAAGTTCGGCCAAAATATAAAAAGCGTTTCGTTCGCTAACCCGTTAAGAGACCTATCATCATTGCGTATGCTTTCAAACCCAAGAGAAGGGTACATCCGAAGACTATGGCGGGCTTCTCGCCCAATTCCTTGAAAATCTCGACCAAAACCAGCAAAGAGTGCCTAGCAAGAGGAGAGAAAACTTGATTCCTGCTTCTCGTGACAAAAGTTGGCATAGATCTGCCGTAGCGCAAGTTCTTCACAAGCAGATTCCCGACAGAAGCAGGTTCACAATGGTAAAGGATGGATCTGCATGAAACTTCCTTGACCCTTCTTTCCTTCAGCTTTCCGTAAAGAGCGAAATCCTCACCCCACAACAAGGCAGCGTCAAGCATTCCAACTCGTGCTATGAGTTCTGTGAGGAAGAAACGCGGTTCGCCTGTCAGAATGTTTGCGCTTGCCGCATACCGTTGTTCTACCTTCACGTAGAAATTCTTCCATTCAGCAGAGCAAGAACCCCAGAAGCTCTCCCCGAAAAAAACTTCCGGGACTCTGACCATGCCGGCGTTTTCGCGCTCACAGTTTCGGAAACATTCCTCGACCAATGACGAGGACAGAACTTGGTCTGAATCTATGAAAAAGACGTATTTGCCGGTTGACCCTGCCACCCCCAAATTTCTAGCCAAGGCAGGAGTGGATTTTCGCTGTATCACCTTGGCACCCCACTCCTCCGCTATTCGTACAGTCGCGTCACTGCTTAAGCCATCAACAATTATGACCTCGATGGAGAAGTAGCTTTGGCATCTTATACTCTTCAAACAACGCGCGAGTGTTGCAGCTGAATTGTACGTGGGAATTATTATTGACACTTTGGGCTTTTCCATCGTCTGTCCTCGTCTTTTCGAGGAGTCAAGTGACAGGCGTTGAGGTAACCGTGACATTATCAACGAAGGCAACATTCTTTATCCCATCAGAATCGTAGTTCATGAATTCCAAAATGAACTCGTTGGGTAGTGATACGTTGTAGTCTTGGCGCCACAAGTTGGTCAGGTCAAAAGTGAAGAACCCGTTCGACGCGTTCAATAGCTCGGCACGCGCATAGTCCTGAAAAACCCCGTTCGGAGTCGTAAATATCAGAGTCTGGTTGTGATAGACATTGGAGATTATGGCAGCAAAGGTGTCTTTACCGTTAAAACCCTCAGTCGCGTTCAAATAGAACGAGAATGTTACGTCTGAATCGTTCAGTACGAAAACGCTCCGACTGATTAAGTATCCGTATCTCCAGCTCATTGAGTCGTCAATGCATTGCGACGTGATTCGCAGACTTTTCTGAGTGCCAGTGGTGTTTGCGGTAGTGGCGTTTCCCTGGCCCTTTCCGAAGAACCACACGTCCCAGCCGTTTTCATTCCAGACCTCGTGCTCAAAATCCTCTCTGAGAACAGTGCTTTCATTCTTATACAAGACCTCAAAGAGGTACGCGTTGTCTATTCTCTTGACTAGCTGGAAGTTGGGATTTCCCAGAAACAGTTGCGGTCTCCACTTGTAGTCTTCAACCCAAGCGTACGATGCTCCTGATCCTACATATACGTGAGTCACGTTCAGTTTCTTCATGATAGCGTATGAAGTTGCGTTAAGAGTAACGTTGTGAATTAGGTCGGTTACTTCTTGGTAGCCTTGCGAAAGTCTGCTTCCGGGTGTTGGAAAGACGGTTTTTCGTTGAGCAGCTGAGGATACAAACGACCCGCCGTCGTACTGATTGACCAGAATCACGGCGTTGCTTGTCAGATTCTCCTTAATCCATTGCATCAAGCTGTTGTCATCCCCGCTTGCCACGGCAAACATTCCATAAGCGTCTCTTAAAGCGGACGGGTCAAGGGCGAGCCGAGCGTAGACAAAGGGAACGTAGACAGCTGCTCCCACAAGAATTGTGGCCAGAAAGGCAACGCGAGTTTTCTGCGCTAGGTCTTCAGTAATGCGCGAGAAGAATGCGAAAAGATTGTTGTTGAACGTTGCTATGAGAAAATAAACGCTCATGACGAGAATTATTCCCTGATGCCCCCATGATATGACGTTCATTTCTGGCGGAAGCAGGTATGCTGCGAAGCTGAGTGAAACGCTTGATGCTAAGATGATCAGAGCTGCGCCAAAAGCTCTTCTTGACAGGCTGCTCTTTCCAAGCTTGAAAAACAATGCCACACTGAAAAAAATCATGACCGCAATGCCTACACGGAGCGCAGGGTAGGGAGAGAAGTTTTCAAGGGCCCATTGAACCCCTTGAAGGATCGCCTGCTGAACCTGTGGATATGCTGTGAAGTCCACTGGTAAGCCTATGTTGTGGCCAGGATAAGGGTAGTAGGCCGCAAACCTGTACAGAAAGGGGGTCAATGGGATGAGACTGACCGCAAAGATGATAACGAACTGCTTTAGCAGATTCCTCGTGTTTTGACCTTTTCGAAAGTATTGGACAATAAGCAGGATCACTGCAATCATCATCAGACTCTGAAGAAAGGTTATGATGAGTGCGCCGAGATATCCGAATAGGATGCCGATCGCCAACAACTCTTTCCCCTTGTTCTTGCTGGACTCGAAGAATAGTTTGAAGAATAAGCCCAGACACACTAGATAGAGTGCAAAACCCGCGACGAAAGGATTAGCTCCCCACGTGATAAATGTAGGCCACGCAGCGACAAATGTGAAGATGAAAACTGCTCCCAAGTAGAAGCTTCGGTTCGCCCAAAGTCTTCTGGCGAGAAAGTACACGCCCAAAACTGTCAAGGCGTTGAAGAGCGGTGTAACATAGGAGACTGCTTGAGGAGCCGACCACCCTACCAAGTCTGCGGCAAAGGCGAACAGAACGTGCGCTGCTTGAGGATAGATAACTCCTTCCGGAAGATAAGGCTGCAAATTGTTGGGTATATACCCCTTCTCTCTTATGACCTGAACCACGAGTGAATGGAATGACACGTCATGAACGCTCCCGTAGACCAGGGAGGCTAATGGAATTACTTGCACTATGAGAGCGACTAGGAACAATCCGAAGACGAGGGCCTGATCTCTCGTTGTCCTTCGTTGCCACCAGTTGTTGATGGGTGAAGCCTGCGGTTTTCTCTGCGTTGTCCAATGGTATCCAAGGGAGGCTAGACCGAAAACCAGCACCAAACCGAAAATTGCCCATGTGTTCAGCAATCCTAAAGGCAGCAGAGCGATGGCATAGAGGATTAAGCCTCCTAGGAAGACGTTGAAAACGCATTTCTCAACGAAGTCAAAGCCATTGAAGAGTCTGGAGATCTTAGAAAGCAACAGTCGCAGTGGTTCTCCGATAACGATCAGGGCGGCCATCAGCCCCAAGAGCTGCGCGATTGTTACTGGCACGTTTAGCACGTGGATTTCACCTAAAGCCTGATGGTGTCTATTCTCATAGCTTACCATTGTCATACCTCTTAAAAGGTTAACGCCCAGCACGCGCAAGCAGTGCTATAGCGGTTAGGTGCATGTCTATGCGATGGAAATGGCTGGGGAGCTACGTAAATCGCGACCAGTTTTGTTGCACTAGAAAACTATAAAGGATAATAGAGAAACACTTTGACAAGAGATAAATGAAGATCGTGGTATTCGCCGAGTACCTTCCGCCCAAACTCGGGAGTGACAGAAGAATATTCGAAATCATGAAGCGCTTGGCGAGTAAGCACGAAATTCATTTCGTCGTATTTCCTCCATTTCGAGAATTGCGCAACGAGCTGATTGGAAATGGACACAAGTCCTGCGACCCTCCTCGAGGTGAAGGTGGAAATGCCAGCTTTGAAGGCATCAACAGGCATTCAATATCGATTTCGCCCAAGGTCACTCTTCTCTGGCGGCGCTCACTGATATTGGCATATTTTCTCACTGCGATGTCCGTGTTTCTGAAGTCGGCGACAGTTGTGAAGCGAGTCAACCCTGACGTGATTGTGCTGAACTATCCCAGCCCATACACTGGCTTGTTGGGGTTTTTAGAAGGAAAACTGTGGAAAAAACCGGTGGCGGTCGATTTTAACGACCTCATAGCTCAATACAGTCGTGCCATTCTTAACCTGAAGAAAGACAGCCTTACGGCTAGGCTGCTAGTCATGGTTCAGGATTACATTGCTAGAAAATCAGACAAGATAATCACGCCAACACACTTTATCAAGAACTACGCTGTTTCGCTAGGCGTCTCAGACGACAAGATAGAGGTGATTTCAAACGGCGTTGACACTAGAAGCTTTGACTCCAACAACTTCGAGGGCAACAAACTGAGAAGTGACCTGCACCTTAACGACGAGAAACTTTGCGTTTACTGCGGACGGCTCGACGGATGGGCCGGAATAAACATAATATCAAAGCTCTGTGACATGGCTAGAACAAGAAAGTTGAACATCAAGTTTCTGCTTGCTGGCAGCGGCGAAGGAGAAAACATTGAAAAAGAGAACATCATTTCTCTGGGGGAAGTCTCTTACGAACAGGTGCCCACCGTTCTGTCGGTTGCAGACGTCATATTGATCCCGTTTCCTAGCAATGAAGTTTCCCACGCAGCAAGCCCACTAAAACTCTTCGAAGGAATGTCAATGCAGAAGCCCGTAATCGCGAGTAAAGTATGTGGGATTGAGGAAGTTGTTTCAGACGGTCAAAACGGTTTTCTCGCAGACCCAGATGATCCAGAAGAATGGATAGAAAAACTGGAGATGATATTAGACTCTGAGACACTTGCCGCACGCGTAGGACAGAATGCCAAACGAACGGTCGAGAAAAGGTTCGATTGGACTCTTCTTGCCAAGCGGTATGAAGAAATCTTAAATGCCGTTACAGCAAAGTAAAAGAATTATAGCACTGTATGTTTAACACATGAGAGAGTAAACATGCATGTAATCCAAGTTGCCCCACGCTTTTCACCGGCAATCGGCGGTGTTGAAGAGCACGTCTACCAGATCTCGCTTGAACTAGTGAAGCGGGGGCATGAAGTCACGGTCGTGACCTCCAATGAGGCAGACGGCAAGATCTGCCCAGTGCAAACCGAGACAATGAGAGGCATAGAAGTCTACAGGTTTCCGCTCTTTATACCGAGGATGTTTCGAGAAGTATGGTTCATCCCAGAGATTCTGAGGAGTTTTCTCCGTCTTACAGGCGACATAATTCATGTGCACGGCTACCGATGCTTGAGCTCTTTTAACGCCGTCTATTTTGCGCAACTCAAGAATGTTCCATCAGTGCTCACTCCGCACGGAATTTATCCCGCGCGCTCCGTGATCAACGGAATGGCAAAATCTATTTTTGACAATGTTTTCGGTCGTTTGCTTCTCCATTTCTCTGACAAGATAATAGCCTTGAGTGAGCACAACAAGCGGTTGCTGCTGCAGGTTGGTGCTTCAGCAAACAAAATAGCCATCGTTCCAAACGGCGTCAACATAGAAGAATACGCTGGCCTGCATCGGAACGATGGCGGTGTTGATGGATTGAACTTGGTGGGTCCCATGTTGCTTTACGTTGGAAGAATAGATTGGAACAAACGGTTGGAAAAGATCATTGAGTCAATGCCTGTAATTCTGAAGGATTTTCCCTCTGCAAGGTTTGTCGTGGTCGGCCCAGACTACTCAAATCACGTGAACAAGCTTCTGGACATCGCCAAAAGACTTGAAGTTAGGCATTCAATCGTCATAACAGGAAACGTTTCAAGGGAGAAGCTGGCAGAATTCTACTCTGCCGCCGACCTCTTCCTGTTTCCTTCCTCGTATGAAGGCTTCGGTCTAAGCATGCTTGAGGCGATGTCCAGCCGAGTCCCAGTTATTGCCTCTCCTTCCGGTGGCCTAGGCGACATTCTCGAACACGGAGTGAACGCCTGGCTGCTGAAAGAACCCACGTCCAACGAGATTTCCAACGCTGTCTGCGCAGTATTGACAGATCATCGGTTGAGAGAGAACTTGGTTGAGAACGCCTTTGAAATGGTTAAAGAGAAGTACACGTGGAAGAATGTTGTTGACGAATTGGAAATGATCTATGAGGAAGTGATCGCGGAAAGGGCAAGAGCTGGTTAGCGCTTGTTCTTCCGTGCTTTTTTCCATACGTGGTTTTGTGATCAGTTATGGATCTTTTGTGCTTCTGATTGGTTCCCAGGCAAACGGAACGGTGCCTTTGCTGAAGGCCGCTCTGGCTTGAAGGTAGGATATCATTTCGATAAGGCCGCCCAGCAAAAGATACGGAATTTCACTCGGTTTCAGTGATGAGGCAGCACGGAGAATGTTCTTTAACCTCGAGGTGGAAACCTTGTATCCGGTCGTTTCCTGTAGTTGAATGTGGCCAATCCATATTCGTTTCCGCTGTTTGATCAGATCAACAATGTTGGTTGGACATCTCACGTAAACCAAGGCCTCGGGGACGTACAGTATCTCCTTGTGCTGCTTGCGGATTGCCCTTTCAAGGTAGGGCTCGTCTGTGGCAGCATTTTCTGGAATTTCTTGAACGTATGCTGAACGTAATGCACAGAGCTCTCCCGACAACTTTGGCGTTCCAGACTGGGAGATTATGTGGTGCAGATGCCACACCAAACGTGCAATTTCGTGACAGACCCTGCGAGAATTCTCGAACGGTACAGGCTGTGCAAAAGCAGCGCCAACATGAAGATCTGTAAGCTTCGTGACAAGCTTGTTTACGCTCCCCTTTCCGGGCAGTGCATCGGCGTTTATCAGAATCGTAAATTCAGTGCGGTCTCCCATTTTGAAGATTTTGTTGAGAGCGTTTGCTTTTCCTCTGCGAAGATTTTCGATCACCAACTCGATCCTAGCATCGCTTTCTTGGAATTTCCTGACTATCTGAGGTGTTCTATCATTGCATCCTGAACAGATGACCAAGATTTTGCAGTTTTCTCCTAGGTTTTGCCCTGAAACTAGATTTCGAAGCAGGCGACCGATGTTGTTCTCTTCATTATATGCGCATATTCCAATAACCATCTTGACTGAGGACGTCAGTTCACAAGTAACGTATGCGAAATCGCTTCTCAACAATGGAAATTCGACCGTGGATTGCAGATTGACTTGACAAAACGTTCGGCATGGACCGTATTAATTACTTATGAATCTGCTGTCTGATTGTAAACTAAGGAGCCAAAAGATGAACTGCCCAATCAGAATGGCTTGATTACATCGCTCAGACAAAGCTAACCGTGAGTGCGTTTCGTTTTCAAGATGTATGATGTGAATTCTTTGATCTCGTTCGGAGAAAGCTTTGATTTTCCCTTCTTTCTGTTTACAAAGGTCATGGGAAATTCTCTCACGTCGAACCCTCTTGTACAGGCTTGACGTATGGTTTCTATCTGTATCTCGTAAGTTTCGCTGTGCAGGTCCGGAACCATCTCCCGCACGAGTCTTGTCGAATAGCACCGTAGGCCGCTTGTGTAATCATGAATTCTTGCTCTGACCAGAAGAGAGGCGAGTATGTTGGCTACGCGGCTTGTCACACGTCTGAATACGCTCCATTTCATCACGCCGCCGCCTTTGCAGTATCTGCTGCCTATCGCGAGGCCTTTGCCTTTCTTCGCTGTTGTGATTGCGCGGGGCACGTCTCTGGGATTGTGGGAGTAGTCGGCGTCCATGGTGACGATGTAATTTGGCGGATTCTTCAGCGACAGAAGCACCTTGAAACCGTCAGTTATCGCCGTTCCCAGGCCCAGCTTCTTGGATCTTACAAAAAGCAGAATGTTCCCGTATCTGCTTTGCAGTTTCCGGACGACGTCTGCCGTCCCATCAGGACTGGAATCATCAATTACCAAAACGCGAAGGTCAAGATCCAGGTTTTCAATGTCCCCGATCAGACTCTCTATGTTTGCAGCTTCACAATATGTGGGTAGGATTAGCCCTATTTCAGACTTAGCGTGTAAGTCTCCTTCGATATTATCGAAACTTACATTCACGATACAATTCATCAGCAGTCAATCCACTAGGGAGAGTTGATTTGTACCACTGACAATATTAAACTTTTGACTGCTGAATCATGAACACGGAATATGGTTTGGTGCTTTTATTTGGAGCGGGCAAGTTTTCTTCGATAGTAGCCCAACGGATGCCGCACTTGTTGGCAGAGCCTGTCCGGATTCATGCAGACCCCGTGAGTTTTCAACGTCTCACATTTGGGCGTTATGTATCGTGTTCTTGAGCCCCGCTCTCCGGCGATGTGCTCAACTTGATAGCGTGTCATTCTTTCGTTGAAGTCTGAGATGTTTTTGAACAGTTCAATAACTTTTTCCGAGGGCATTCCGATGTTGACGAGAAAGGATGTTAGGGCGAATCTGCCTATGTGTGAGAGATGTCGTCCAGAGGTGAAGGCTTGGTACAGCGCTTCTATGCACGGCGGGAACGCAGTCTGCGCTATCTCTTTGGGGAAGCCCTCCATTTCCGTTTGGCCTATCTTCTCTACTGACAGCTTCTTTATCTTCTCCGCCATCTCTATGATCACGGTTGGGAACTTTGGAAGGTCTTCAACTTCCAATCGCTTTTCAATGTGGCTTCGGACTTCTTCGCTCAGTAGCCTGGGAACCTCATTTCTAGTCAAGTAGACTTTCCCATTTGACACGTGACGGTTGACGAGCTTCCATTTTTTCTCTCGCATATGCGTTGTGTTTCTGAGGTAGTCTGTGAAACTGAGTGCGAATTCGTAGGGCACTTCAGCTTCGTTGTTCAAAGCAAGTTTCCATCCGAAATTGCGTGCGATCGCCAAAATTCTTTCTCTAGGCTCGAGTTTCAAGTCTTCACATGCTTGCTTTGCCTCTGCGAGTGCGTATCGCTTCTTGATGAAAGGGTTTTGAGTTGCGATCGTTAGCATGATCGCGACTGGAAAGGACAGTATCTCGACATCGTCGTTGTGTGTTCTTCTGCTGACAAGGGTGTACAGGATCGCCTCTTCAACTCGTTCTTCGGCTCTTTCAACGACATGTGCAAGTTCGGGGCTGCTAAGGTCTTCAATTTTCAAGCTTAGCCTTTTCACGTATTCCGTGTTTTCTTTCAGAAAAGGGTATTTTGCCAAGTCGCTCTTGGTGAATCTTGCCGCGGTCATCTGCATTTTGTTGTTCACGTTATTCTGTTTCGATCCTCGGCGCCAAGTAGAAGGTCAGTTTTCCTTCCTTGACTTGTTGAAAGTCGAGTTTTATTGGCATGTCCGTTGAGAATTCAAGAGTCGCGATGTCCGATGTAGCGGATGCTGCCTTGATTATCTCTGTCAAGTAGCTCAAGCTGAAGGTTGCCTTCTGGGGTTCCTTGGCATCCAATTCTAGGAGGGCGTCGCTTCCCTTTTGGAGGGTGATTATCGCGCCCATCAGGTCGCCTGAGGCGTTGAAAACCACTTTTTCAGGGTCTGCCTCAATTCTCACGTGGTCGCTCACGAGCTGAGCGTCCTCTATCGCCTGGCTCAGGCCTTCGGTTGTGGCCTTGAGTCTGACGTTGAAAGTGATTTTCGGCGTCGGCACCTCTTCCTCAGAGGCTTCAAGCGTGGGCATGGTAAAGTTGCGCGTGTATTTTCCTGCTATCGCGACCTGCAACTTGCCGGTTTTTTCGTCCAGAGAAAGGTCCAACGTTTCGTCCTTGCCAGCCCTTTTGAGCAGTTTCAGCAGTTCGGTTATGTTTATGCACATTTTCGTCGGTTCAGTACTGGTGTATTCTTCGAACACCGTTTTTGGCCATTCGAAATCGATCATAGCGACGCGTGAAGGGTCCATCGCCCGCAGTTTAATGCCCTCGGGATCAAGTTTGAACGTGGCTTCGTCTACGAGGATGGAGATGGACGTGATCATGTCTCTGAGGAGTTTGGCGTCTGCTATTCTGAGTTTGAACATGGAAGTCACCTTTCTACTGGTATTGCTTACTTGTCGAATAAAAGACTTTAGTCTTCCGCTTGTTTACGGACAGACTGATGTTTCGAGACGTCGCGAGTTGATGTGATCGCCTTCCGCCAGAGATGTTTCCATAATTTTGTATCATGTAATCCCAACGAAGCTGAACTGAGAAAACTCTTTTAAGAGAGTGATTGCCTCAACGCAATGTTAGGAAAGATTGTGACAAACAAGAGTGTCACCATATATGTCAAGAGCAAAAAGGTTGTAGAGGGCGAGACTTCAGTGACAGAACCACATCTAGTTTCGCCCTCGAGGGGGGGGGGCCTGCGAGCGTGGGTTTTTCACGCATGCGTGACGCGTGGGATACACTGTACGAAACCAGAACTGAGAAACAACATGGTTACGTTTTGCCGGATGAACAGAAGGCAGTTCTGGAGACTGTGAAGAGACTTTGCGAAAAACATGGTTTTGAACTTAAAATCATCGACGTAACTAGGGAAAATCTGGCTCGCAGAGCAGTGCAAGAAGAGATCAGAAAAGTAAAGTCTTTTCCAACATTGATGACTGATTCCGGACGAAGACTTGAGGGCAACGTTTCAGAAGAACAGATAGAATCATTTCTGTTGAGAAACTCAATCTACTAGAAAACCAGCCGCGGCAAAAGGAGGACGCGTCTAGATTCAGGGCTCTTACGCTGGGAATTCTTTCAAGAACGTAATGTGACATGTTGGTTCAAACAGCCCTCAGGGATAATGCCTTTGAGCTTGAATTTCAGTGACTACTTGTTCCACTCCTTTGGCGAAAACAGTCTTGAGGAGTTTATCTGTGTTTCCGATAGCATATTCTACTTTTGGGTCGTGCGGGATCTGCCCCAGAAGATTTAGGCCCAATCTTTTGGCTTGTTGTTGTACGAATTGGGATTGGTTCATCGTCATGTTTTCCACAATGCCCATGACAGGGATCTTCAGTGTTGCCAATAGGCTCGCCAGCTTCTTCGCTGTTTCAAAGGCCAGTTGTGAGGGGGTTGTAACTATGAGAAACTTTAGGTGCTTTACGAGCCTTGTCAGGTCTAGCGTTACGTCACTGATTCCGGGTGGCATGTCAAGAATCAGATAGTCCAGTTTCTCCCACCTGGTGATTGACAGCAGTTCTATCAATGCGTTTGAAATGTCTGTGCCTCGAAGAGGCGCTGCGAGGTCGCCAGAATAGTAGACTATTGACATGTACTGTAGATTGTGAACCTTCGGCGGGATTATTCCCTTCTCTTCTTTCGGATGTACGCCTTTGATGCCCAAGATGATGTGCGTGGACGGACTTGTAAAATCTAGGTCGAACAAGCCGACTTTGCAGCCCCTTCTAGCCAGGATCAAGGCGAGTGTCGAGGCGACTAGGCTCTTGCCGACGCCGCCCTTGCCGCCTGAAACTGCGATGAGGTTGCGTACGTGTTTCATTCTTTCGTCTATTATACTTGTCCGCGGGTCGACCGTGCCTATTTCACTCCCTTTATGCTTTCAAGCCATACTCCTCGTCCTTCGAGTATTTCGAAGTCGGGGCTGCCGCATTTTGGGCATTTGATGTATGAGTGCGCTATTTCTGGGACGAAGTGTATGGCTTCAGCGGTGTTTTTGTCCAGTTTCTCTTTGGTGAAGTTCCACTGAAAACTGCAGGCTCGGCATTTCAACTTGGCCCTTACTCTCACTATCTTGAATTTTGCATTTTTGAATTTGGCCGTCTTCAGCTGGGAGAGGGCAAAGTCCAACACGTCTTTTTCTATCTGCTGCAATTCTCCAATTTTTATCTTGACTTCTGTCACTTCTTTCAGGACTTCTTCTTCAGCGGTTGCAGAGGCGGCAGAGATGATTGCTTCAGCCAAAGCCCATTCATGCATACGAAAGCCTACTGTGAAGATTGATTTAAAAATTGTTACGAAATGACAGGTGAGACAGGTGTTTCATCCAGAAATTCGAATCGCAATATGTTTATATATTCCTCGGAGTAGGGCTTTTTCTATGAAATCTAAATTCCCGAAAAAGAGAATAGCAATTTTCATGACGATTTTCCTGATTTTTATTGTTTTGATGATAGTGTATAGCAGTATGGTCGGTCCAAAGAGTTCGAGTAATCCAAGCAAGGACAGAGTCGTTCTTGTAACGAATATGGGAAACATCACGATCGAGTTGTACGACGACATGCCTATCACAACGGGGAATTTCAAGAAGCTCGTTCAACAGGGAACATACAACGGAACCATCTTTCACCGAGTGATTGACGGGTTCATGATTCAGGGTGGAGACCCCACCGGAACAGGATACGGGGATCCAAGCATACCTAGCATACAGGACGAGTTCCCCACCGGCCGTGCTAACAGCAATGACAGAGGGACTGTGGCCATGGCAAACGCGGGTCCCAACACGGGAAGCAGTCAATTCTTCATCAACCTTGTTAACAACAGCAATCTGAACACCAAACACCCTGTTTTCGGCAAAGTGATTGAAGGAATGGATGTCGTTGACAAGATCGGCAAGGTACAAACAGATTCAAACAACAGACCTTTGCAAGAAGTAAAGATGACAGAAGCAGAACTCGTCAAATAGAGAAATGCGGACAGACCGGGTAACATCCCTTTTTTCCGCTTCCTTGCGCACCGACTGCCCAATTTCACTGGCCAGCAAAGATCAGAAATTCCGTTTTGACGACTAGATACCCAGATTCACCAGCACTCCGGTTATCAGGCCAGTTGCGATTGTCAACAACAGCGCTACGATCAAGTGTTTTCGCATTATCAGCGACTCTGTTTCATGCGACTCGTCGATGGTGACTACGGCATTGTTGATCTTTGCGCGCGCGCGCGATAGCTACAATGAAATGGAGTGCGGAATGATGACTGAGGTAACATTGAGCAAACTTTGGCAATGAAGTAGAAGATGCGCTGAATTATCCAGTCTTTTTCTTGCGTGTGTTCTTTCCTGATTTTCTGTTCAAAATAGCCTCATCAGACGAGTTTGCCTTTCGCATCTCCTGCATGTACCAACCTCTATCGCGGGAATAGTGCACTCCAGCAGCCATTCCAACAACTACCAGGAAAACGCCACATACGGTGAGTGCCAAGCCCAATAGAGCTCCGGCCAAAGGCTCTGTTCGATACGGAATTATCAGGAACCACGAAAAGTCTTTGCCCAAGCTCAGGTTCGTCATGACTCCGCCTATGAAGAAAACTGCGCCTGCCAAAAACATCAGGTAGGCTATGGTTTCGTTGTGCCTCGACTCTTCCGCTTTCTCATGTAGGTATTCTCTTGAAGACATAGAAGCTCAATATGAAGTTGTTGCATTGATAGGTAAGTCTTATTATTTGAAAATAAGCATTGCAGAAACAGATTAGAAATAACAAGTTCCAAGAGGATCAGGGGTTGAGGATGATCAAGGCAGTGATTTTTGATTTCATCGGCACCTTAGCAAGCGTTAAAAACTATAGTTTGGAAGCATCAAAGCTAGGGCAGTACGAGGCCATTGTAAAGGCGGGCTTCAATGTCAGCGTTGAAGAATTAGCGGATGCATATACCAAAGCGCACGAGAAGTACCGCGTCATACGCTATGAGGAACTGGTCGAGGTGACAAACGCCATCTGGATTTCAGATGCGCTGAACTGTCTGGGATTCAAAACAGACCCTGAAGACCCACGCGTGAAAGCCGCTGTGAACGTCTTCTTTCAGGACTATTTGAGTTCGCTTGAGCTAAATCCATGTGCAGAAGACATGCTGAGAGAGGTCTCAAGAAGCTGCAGATTAGGCTTGATCTCCAACTTCACGTATGCGCCTGTGATCCATGCTGGTCTCAGAAAACTCGGCATAGGCCAGTTTTTCAGCGCTATCCTGGTTTCGGAAGACGTTGGCTGGCGCAAACCCAACAGAAAAATCTTCCAAGAAGCTTTGAAACGGCTAGGAATGACTGCTGGAGAGACGGTTTATGTTGGTGACAGCCCTCAGGAAGACATCAAAGGTGCCGCAGACGCCGGGATGAGAACCGTTTTTGTTCCGTCACAATTTTATTCTTTTGAAAACTTGGCTGAAAGTAAACAGAAGCCTGACCTGATTGTGAAGGACATCTGCGAATTGCGAAAGAGAATTCCAAGATTCTTGAAAAGCGGCTGACAAAGTATGGCACGGGGGCCAGCTTTGAGTGAGTTTTTGGGCGTGAGTCAAATCATATGAGCCAGCAATCGAGTTCCCGTGTTTGACTATCGTTCTAGAGATTAGTATGGGTTGTTCTAAAGATTAGTATTAAGAATGAAAACTCGTACATTACATATGGAGAGGCTTTAAGACTCTTCAGGTGAAAAAAACTTTATGTACCTTTCGGCAAAGAAATTGACGATTCTACTATGCATACTAACAGTTTCGGTCGTCGGAATTGTCTATGCAGCCGTGAACCTTACAAATAGCTCGTTCATAAACCCCCGAACAGGAGAAGCTGATCAAAGCAGGGCGGACAAGGTCACAATCTACGGTAATGGTATAACCTTCATAAGTTATGAAGAAAACGTCACGCTTGACGACGCCAATCATAAGATCCAGTTCTACCTTCCGTACAGTGCGTTGACAGACACGCTGACGGTGTCCGGGATTCGCGTTGTCAAGATCACTACGAGCGAAGAACAGCATCCGATCATTGCGAGAGGTGATGTCATTACAGTCTATACGGAGGATGCCGTTCACACGGGCAAATTCCTAGGTTGGGACAACATGTTGCTTCTGGAGGTGAGTAACGGAACTATCATGATTCCTGGGACGCGAATAACAAAGATTGTGCTGACTGAGGTGGTTCAGACCCAAGGGCCAAAAATGCTCGTTGAGGTCACAACAGACTCTTCTCCGGGAAAGTACCTGTTGAAAATCTCTTACTTGATGCGAGGTCCAGAATGGAGGCCAACATATTTTATCGACATAAACACAAGCTATCTTGAATGTTGGGCCACTGTAGGAAATGTCGAGAATTGGAACAACTTTACGCTGGTGCTCGTGAGTGGGGGCCCCCACATAGTCTATGAAGGCCCAATCTTTCAACCATATATCTATGAGGCACAAGTGGTCCGTTTTGACTCTTCTCCCTCAATTGACTTCACGTCAATTACGAGTGATGAATACCACGAGTATACCTACGGAGGCAAGCTGTCTTTTGAAAAGGGCACCGTTGTCAAGTTGGCTCTGTTCAATGGCACTGCAAGTCTGCGGCAGGAATACTTCTGGACGAGCGGCGAGGTGCAGAACCGGTACCATATAAACAACACCCTGAACGAACCGCTTGCAGCAGGAACTGTGGAATTTTATCGGGGCGAAACGTGGATGGGCGAAGACAGCATTCCGTATACGCCTAAGAAAGGAGAAAGCATTGCCATAGTGAGTTACGCCTACGATATCAAAGTCACCCAAGCAGTGACCAAATCTGTGTATGACTACAACTATCGTCACGAGACTCAGGGAATAAACGTCACGATCAGAAACCACAAGGACACGAAGATCCAGATTCTGATAGAACAGAACATCAACGGATACACGTTGGTCACGTCTTCGCCTCCTGCAAATAGGACTGGTTCTACTCTTTCATGGACTGTGAACGTAGATGCTGACGGCACCGCAACAGTCTATTACGAATGGGAACGCAACTGGTAACCCTCCCCCTTTTTTTCTATCCATCAAAAGTAGAGCAGGATAGGACGATCCCGCAGAACGATCTATCGTTGATAGAAAAGCCCAAACTAAGTTCAGAAGAAAGGAATTTCTCAGGTAACTCATATATTCTTCGCGCACTGATTCAAACGTTATCGTGCACTTGCCAGCTCCTCTTATCAACGCCTTGTCCCAAGTTAGAGCACCTCTGTCTGAACCTAGCAAAGTGTCTAGCAGCGCCTTTGCTGCGCTCGTGCAAATCAGATCACAGAATTTGCTTTTTACCTTCAAGCCTATGTCTTTTCCGACATGTAGCATGGGGCAGTCATCCAAGCTGAAAGAGAACCTTGAATCATCCTGTTCGATGGGTTGGATCTTCATTCCCTCAAAACTAGTTATGATTGTCCACACTTTGGCTAGTGTCTTCATGTTCTTGTCCTTCAATCCCAAGATCTCTTTTATTCCCATAGCTAGATTCGTGTACGTGTCGTAAAGTTGCGTTGACAGTTCTTGCTCACCGTGCCCCGTCTTTTCAAGAATTGGTATGATCACTTCTATGGGTGGAATTGGGTACTTTGAATAGAGGTCTTATTCGATTTTCCGCGGTTTTCTTCATTGCTTGCACGCCACTACAGTTGGATCAGTTTTAGCTGATAACCATTTAGCGGACTCGAAACAGTTAAATGAGTTATTAACCTTTTTGTTGTTATGGTGTGTTACTTTGAGAAAGGCTATCCTAGTGTTCCTTGTGTCGATGTTGCTTCTCCTCGGAACATTCGATTCATGGTCTCATGTGGTAACGGGCGATGCCGAGTCTATTGAATTGCACTTCTCTGGTGAAGCTGGACAGAAAGTTTGGGATCTGGAGAAAAACTATGCCGGAATACTTAAGCTGATAGCATGCGGGAATCTTTCGGTTGTAATTCTTCGCCATATTTACAGTACCGGCGGCGCGCCATTCTATAGCGCGCATGCGTGTTCCTAAATTAGTTTGCGAAGTACCTTATGCTTCTTGCTTTGCTTGGTTTGTGTGTGTTGACTGCGGCTTGAGCTGTGAATAGCATGGCTAGCAGGGAGAGTTGAACGTGGA
>Ga0315279_10000913_pt1 | contig 52741 bp, 48 predicted proteins | sample YL17G06_20_MG_FD_203694 | JGI IMG/M metagenome (GOLD analysis project Ga0315279, IMG submission 203694) | Sediment microbial communities from Yellowstone Lake, YNP, Wyoming, USA - YL17G06_20 | ecosystem: Environmental > Aquatic > Freshwater > Lake > Sediment | place: USA: Wyoming | collected... | reverse complement strand
ACTTCTGGATTGACCTTGCCAGCTGTCCGCCGATTGATCCAGAGATGCTTGATGCTGTACAGAGGTATATGCCCGACCTGTAACACGCTCATTTTCGATGACTCTTAACTTAACGTAGTAGTATTAGAGGTTCCCTTTATTTTTGAACGCCTTTAAAGCTCTAAGAAGTACTCTGGCAAGGAGTTCTAGCGCTGGGCAATGGATATGAGTCATCTCGTGTGAACTGGAACGATAAATTAGGCAAATTGTTTGTGTGTTTGCTGTTCGATAGCGTGGTCGGTTTCAGCTGCATGATAGGCGAAGCTCCGTACCCAAAAAATAATATGTTTAGCCAGCCTTTGCAGTCAGGTCGTGTTTCGCTCCAACGAAAGCAGCTTCTTCTAACTCCACTCTTTCTTGAATGATGTGCGTCAGCCACTCCTCCACGTTTGTTTTTCGATGCAGCCGGGCTAAGAAAGCAGCGCGCACGGCAAGGTCTGCGGGAATAGATAGGGAAGCTCCCTTAGTTCGACGCACACGGATGGGCTTCTCCCAAGCGGATTCATCGTTCGCTTGTGCCACAACCATCTGGTCAATATCTTTTTCAGATAAATTCTTTCTCGTCTTACCTCTTGTACTCATACTGACCACCCCGTAATAATGCGAACAACATTCTTTGGTTTGAGTTGAAAGATAATCTTGAGTCTTCTTCCGCCGACGGCTCTGCCAATCAATTGGTAGCGATCACGATAAGACTTGTTCCGCCGGACCTCAAAGTCAGAGAAGAAGCATTCTATTGCCTCTTCAAATGTGACGTTATGTGTAGCAAGTTCATCTCGTTCAAAGTCATATTCAAAGTCGTTGGGTGTGAAGCGATGCCAGTTAACCACCTAAAAATTCTATCTAAACAGATATGGGATGTCAAACAAAAATAATGATTGGGTAAGGATCGGCATTGCCTTCGATAAAAAGTAATGTAGAAAAGGTAATATTTTTCTGCGACTGATTCCCATTACAGTTGCAGAGGTGGTGTGGGTACTCGAGTTTAAACATAGAAAAGATTTTCATTCTGTTGAATCTCGATAGGAGATGTGTGTTATAATATAATATACTTTTTTCTAATCGGAGGCGGCAGTGATGCCTAAAGAGAGTTTGCATCGTGATTATGGCCGCCTTGCTGGGTTTCTCAGGAGGATATCTCTTCGGCTTCAACTCCTCGCTACCCTGCAACTTCTTATTTTACTGCCTTCTGGAATTATCCTTGTTCTCTTGGGGAGCCTCTTCGTCCTGAAGTTGAGGGAGACATTCCCCTACCTCCCCTTCTTCTACTCCTTGGTGGGCATTGCCTCTCTATCCTTCTTATTCCTGCTGGGGGTATGGCGGGTTGCCTCTAAGCCATCCATGAGGCGGGTGGCTAAGGGGTTGGAGGAGAAGTTTCCCCTGCTGAGGGACGATGTGACCAATTCTCTCCTCCTTTATAACCAAATTAATGGGAGTGAGGACTCCGGTCAGATTTCAGAAGGGCTGGTCAAAGCCCAGGTTAAAAAAACGGCGGATGAGGTTTGCACAATCAAGCCCTGGCAAGTGGTGAGCTTTAAGAGGGCTCTCAGCCATCTCAGGCTCCTTCTCCCCCTTGTTTTGGCCTTTTCCGTGGTTCTTGCCTTAGACCCTCACTTCCTGAATCGCTCTTTGGCCTATATCCTCCACCCCTTTTCAGCCCTGCCCATACGCGAGACCTTCATCTCCATTGAGCCCACGGGCTCCACTATTTTACGTGGTACCTCCTTGGGGATAAAGGCCAAGGCCACCGGGAATGTGCCCGATCATCTCACCCTTATCGTTTGGCCTGAGGGTGGCGAAGCGATGCGCCTTCCAATGGAGTCTGAGGGGGATGGCAGGTTTACATACCGGATGGCCTCGACTCAGTTCTCCTTTCGCTATCAAGCATACGGAGGCCGTGCTACTTCTCCGGTTCATGACATTCGTGTGGTCGACCCTCCTGAGGTGGGAAAAGTGAAACTCACCCTGATCCCTCCTGAGTATACCCATCTTCCCAAGGAGGTCAGACAGGAAGGACATATCGATGCTTTGAAAGGCACAATGGTAAATCTGGAGGCACAGACAAATAAACCCGTGAAGGAGGGGAAGGTCTTCCTGAACCAGGGGAACCAACTCGCCCTCAATGTGAAAGGGAACCAGTTGAAAGGAAGCTTGGCAGTCTTCTATCCCGGCACCTACTCCATTCATGTGAAGGATGAGTTGGGGTTCGAGAACCCCAACCCGGTCCAGTACCGAATCCATCTTCTTCCAGATAAATACCCTGAAGCAGAAATCATCAGCCCTGCACAGGATCTTGAGGTCGCGGGCACAGAGGTCACCCCCATCGTTTACACTGCGAGAGACGATTTCGGAATTACCTCGGTAAGATTGGGTTATCAGATGGGTGGAACAGAACGCTTCGTCAATCTGAAGAATATTGGGAGTGGCCGTTCTCTGGGTCCCGAAACATTCAAGTGGGATCTGACAGGTCTGGCCCTGACTCCGGGAGAAAGGGTCGTCTATCGTCTTGAGGTCTGGGACAACGATTCTGTCTCCGGTCCCAAGGCGGGCTATTCAAGGACCTTCACTCTATACGTCAGGGATGAGAGGGATCGGGCTGCCAAGGAGGTGGAGGAGGCCCAGCAGATTGCGGACGCCCTCCTTGATCTTCTGGCAGATCAATTGGAAGAGACACGGGATAAAGATGAGCTATCCCAACGGCTGACGAAAATACTGGAACAGGTCGATAAGAACCTCGAGCGGATGGGAGAGGATAAGATACAACGTTACGATCTGGAGGCGCTCAAACGAAATATGACCTTCCTGAATAAGAAAATTCATGATGAACCAAAGGAAACGGTCACCCGGGAGCTGGAGAGATTGGCCCTTCTTGCAGAGGATGTTGTCAAGAAAGTTAGGATGAATGAAGTGGAGGCCCTGGCCCGCGAGATAAGAAACCGGGAGAGACGTCTCATCGATACCCTGCGCGACTTTAAGGGACCTTTGACTCCAGAAGCCTTGCAGGCCATGATGAAAGAGCTGAACAAACTGAGACAGCTTCTCCAGACGGTCATGGACGCCCTGAGCAAAATGGCAACCCAACTGCCCGATGAGTTTATCAACAGTCCTGAGCTCAGTGGGATGGATTTTCAGGATCTGTTCAAGGACCTTGATGAGATTCAGAAGAAGCTCATGGCAGGAGACCTGGCGGGTGCACTTGAGGCGGCTCAGAGGCTGCTGCAGACCCTCTCCGAGATGATGGCTGCCCTGTCGAGAGCGGGAGCACAGGCGAACATGGGTTCCTTCGATAGACTCCAGTCGGAGATGGGCCGCCAGACGGGTGAGCTTGAAAAAATATTGGGCGAGCAGAAAGAGATCCTTACCGGAACGGAAGGGATTGATCGGGAGATCAAGCGGATGGTAGAGGAGGAGACTGAAAAACGATTGAATCGTTCTCTGCCCCGATTTCAGGAGCTCCTGGAAGGACTGCATCGTTCTCTTCCGGCCGAACAGAGCGATTCCATTGAGGAGCTAGAAAAACTTCTCAAGGAAGACCAGCTCGAAAGATTCTCTAAGCTCGCCGAGAATCTGGAGAAGGAACTCTCGGGGAGGCCGGATATCCGGAAGCGTATCGAAGAGTTGAGGAAGATGGCAGAGGATCTGAGTCCGGATCACAGAGAGCTTATAACGCCGGACAATAAGGAGAAGTTCCCTCGCCTCTCTTCGCGACAGGAGAACCTCGAGAAGAGAACCAGAGATTTGACAGAGAAACTGGAGATGCTTTCCCAGCTCTTCCCCGGCATGGATACGGAGATCCTAAACGACCTGAAGGAGGCAACCGGCTCTATGGGGAGGGCCTCAGGGAGACTTAAGGGAGAGGATGCCCCGGGTGCCATTCCTCCAGAACAGGAGGCCATCAGAAGTTTGACCCGATCACAGCAGGCGATGCAGCAGATGGCCCAACAGATGGCCCAGCAAATGGCCATGCAGATGCAGAATCGTTGGGGTTATCTTTGGGGTTATGATCCCAGGCCTGGATGGTATTATGGCCCGTGGGTTCCTATGCCCACCCTTCCACAGCCTGAATTGAGAAGGCCTCGGGAGAAGGGCTACACAGGTATTGACAGGGAGGAGTTTGATCCCCCTTCAAAAGATGCCTATAAGGCGCCTCAGAATCTGAGAGAGAAGATCATGGAATCCCTGAAGGAGGGGATCCCCTCTCAATACAGAAGAGAGGTGGAGAGATACTTCAAAGGTCTGACAGAATGAGAAGAATAAAACTCATCGTCATTGTTGCCCTCTTTATCCTTCCCCACCTGTCTATGGCAGCTTCGCCAGAGCTGATCAGTTCTCTAACGGCAAAGCTGGAGAGTTGGGATGTGGAAGAGAGCTGGTCGGAGGTGAAGGAAGCCCTTGCAAAAGAACCGAGGGACCCACAGCTTCTTGAGCTTGCCTCGCAGATCGCATTCCATAGGGGCGACTACCAAGAATCCCTGAATCTGATGAAATTGGCCATGGAAGTGGCCGGAGAGGATGATACCCGGAGGGGATATGCCCTGTTGGCCGAGGAGACGATCAATGTCCTCGTGCCCTTCAGGCGATACGAAACTCCCCATTTCGTGATTCTTCTCGATGAGAAGCAGGACGGCATCCTGGCGGATTATCTTACCAATGCCCTGGAGATGACCTACCAGATCATGGCCCAGCAGTACGGGTTTCGGCCCAAAGAGAAGGTCAGGGTTGAATTATTTCCGGATGCCAAAGCCTTTTACCTCACCTCCACGCTATCGGTCCGGGATATCGAGATCACCGGCGCAGTGGGCCTTACCAAATTTAACAAACTGCAGTTCCTCTCTCCGAAGGCTCTGGTCTACGGCTACCGCTGGCTGGACGCCATCAGCCATGAATACATGCACTATCTGATCGTGAAGCTGACCTCGAATAAAGCACCCATCTGGTTCCATGAGGGACTGGCAAAGTTTGAGGAGACCCGGTGGCGAAATGGTCCGTCCTATCTTTCGCCTCTTTACCAAACGCTCTTAGCTCGTGCCTTAGTCGATAAAAAACTGATCGGCTTTGACCGGATGGAACCTTCCCTGGTCCAACTGGAGAAACCGGAAGATGTCCAGCTTGCCTATGCGCAGGCTGCATCGGCCATCGAGTTCATCATCGCCAAAGCCGGACACGAACAGCTTAGGGAGATCATGAAACGGATGGCCAATACGACCACGAGGGGCGCAAGTGAAGCCATTCAGGAAGTTCTGGGTCTGCAGTTCCCTGAATTCGAAGAGAAATGGAGGGAGTACCTGGCCTCCAAGGAACTGAAAACAGTGGACGGGGTGGTTCTTCATCGTTACAAGGTGAAGGAAGGAAGGGCCGATGAGCAGAGGCTCGACATGGAAGAGATCAAATCATTGGTGGCAAGGAGCCGGGCCCACCTGGGCGACAGGCTCAAAGAGAGGGGGAGGATCAGTGCAGCCGTCCTTGAATACCGCCGGGCCATGGCTGAGACACGGGATTCTGTGCCCATTATGGATAGACTCTCATCTGCTCTCATTGACCTTGGCCGGGATGAAGAGGCCCTTGACATTTTGAAGCGCGTGAAGGAGATATCACCGGACCATCCAACTCCTTACACGCAACTGGGCCAGATCTATTTGAAGCTGAAGGATTTCAAAAAGGCCAGAGAGGCGTTTGAGGATTCTATACAGATTAATCCATTTAACCCAGAGGCCCATCTGGGAATGGCCAACGCCTATGAGATGCTGGGAGATCAGTCGGGTGCGACAAAAGAGAGAGAGATCGCAAGGAAACTTACTAAATGAGTTAGAAAATATTCTCACCCCCACCCCATGCACCACGTAGGGTGCATGACTGTCCTGAACCTTACATGGTTCAGGGCTCGACCTCCCCCGTCAAGGGGGAGGGGTTCTTATTTGGATTTTTTATAAAAAATCCCCTCTCCCCTTGTGGGAGAGGGTCAGGGTGAGGGGGAATGAAGATGAGGAGTGAGATGGAAGCAATAAGAGAAGATCGTATACCTGATGAGGATTTGGCTCAAGTTGAGGAGATGGGTAGGAAGAAGGCTGAGATCACTTCGGAGATCAAGAAGGTGATTGTGGGCCAAGACAAGGTGATCGAAGAGATCTTGATCGCCCTCTTTTGCCGTGGTCATTGTCTGCTGGTAGGCGTTCCAGGCCTGGCTAAGACTCTGCTCATCTCGACGCTGGCCGGGATCATGGAACTGAACTTCAACCGGGTCCAGTTCACCCCTGACCTCATGCCTTCGGATATTACAGGAACGGATATTTTGGAAGAGGAAGTGGGAAGCAAGCAGCGTTCGTTCCGCTTCATCAAGGGACCTATCTTCACGAACATCCTTTTGGCGGATGAGATCAACCGAACACCTCCTAAAACCCAAGCCGCTCTGCTTCAGGCCATGCAGGAGTATAAGGTGACCGCAGGGGGTGTCACCCACACCCTCAACCTCCCCTTCTTTGTTTTGGCCACACAGAATCCTATTGAGCAGGAGGGGACCTATCCACTGCCAGAGGCCCAGCTTGACAGGTTCATGTTCAACATCGAAATCAACTATCCCACCCTCGACCAAGAAATGGAGATCGTTGCCTCGACCACCTGCTCCTACCAGCCAGTTCTCGAGAAGGTGATCCATGCGAACAAGATCCTCGATTTACAGGACTTAGTGAGAAAGGTTCCAGCCTCTTCCCACGTCATAGGTTATGCGGTGAAGCTCGTACGCTCTTCTCGGCCCAAGGAATCTGAAGCCCTTCCCTTCGTGAAGGAATGGACGGAGTGGGGAGCGGGGCCCAGGGCTTCCCAATACCTGATCCTTGCAGCAAAGGCCAGGGCAATCATGGAAAGCAGATACGTGGCTTCCGTGGAGGATGTGAGGGCCGTCGTTCCTTCCATCCTAAGACATAGGATCATCACCAATTTTAAGGCGCAGGCGGAGGGGATCACCTCGCTCGATATTATCGATCGACTTCTCGAAGAGGTGAAGCCTTGAACTATTTCGATCCAAAAGTGCTTAGGGGATTGAAGAACCTCTATCTGAGAGCCAGGTTTGTCGTCGATGGAGTGATGGTGGGGATCCATCCTTCCCAGGCCAAGGGACTGAGCTCCGAATTCGAGGAACACCGTGGATATTCCCAGGGGGATGATATTCGCCATATCGACTGGAAGGCCTATGCCAAGTTCGATCGTTACTTCATCAAGGAATATCGCGAAGCCACCAATTTGAAAGCTTATATCGCCATGGATTCCAGCTCCTCCATGGGTTATGCCTCAGACGGCTGGAGCAAATTCGATTACGGTTCCACCCTTGCTGCGTCCTTGGCCTATCTGATGTTAAAGCAGCAGGACGCCGTTGGCCTGATTACCTTCTCCAACAGGATCGAAAAGATGATCCCTCCGAAGGCCACTCACGACCATCTCTTCGCCATTTTGAAAGAGCTGGAGCACCGGAGGCCAGAAGGAGAAACCTCCGCGGCTTCGGTGCTCCAAGAGCTCGCTGCCTCTTTGAAGAGACGAGCCCTCATCATCCTGATTTCAGACCTCCTGGATAAACATGAGGAAGTTGTCAGAGGGTTGAAACAGCTCCGTTCGAGAGGCAGTGACATCATAGTATTTCAGCTTCTTGACAAGGATGAATTGCAGTTCCCTTTTAAAGAGCCGTCCCTTTTCCAAGATATGGAGGAGGATCTAAAACTTCTTGCAGACCCTCATGCCATCCGGTCTGCTTATCTGGAAGCGATTCACGCATTGATCGACGCATACAGAGAAGCCTGCGCCTCGTACCTCATCGATTATTCTCTCTTTGATACCTCCATCGGCCTGGATCGAGCCTTGGTACGATATCTCACCTGGAGAGGGAAGTTTAAACCACTATGAGTAAGAAAAATTTCGAAATTCGACCTCCGAAGCATGAAGCAAATTCAAATGATCGAAATGCGAGATTCGAAACTCCTTATATTTTATAAATTTGGCCATTATGAATTCAGGATTGCATAGAAAATAACCTGATTATCCCCCTCTCCCCTGGCGCCTGCCTGCGCGTAGCCGCTTCGGCGAAGGCAGGCATCAAGGGGGAGGGGAATTGCTGTTATTTTCATGGTTCGTGGGTGGCCATATTGGCCATGGATAATTTGTTTTAGATTGATCCCTGCGGGATGTTTCTCCCGATATTCGGATTTTTCAATTATTCAATATGAGCCTCACATTCTTTAATCCATTATTTCTGTTTGGCCTGGCAGCAGGGATTCTACCTGTCCTCATTCATCGGCTGACGCAGAGGAAAGCCATTCCGCGAAAATTCTCTGCGGTCCGTCTTCTTCTTCAATCACAACAGGTAACGGCCAAACCTCAACGGCTAAAGCATCTTCTTCTTCTCGCCCTCAGGATCCTGGCGGTGCTTGGAATCGTCTTTATGATGGCCAGACCTGTGCTCACGCGGCCGGGAATCGTCGCCCTCCGAAGTGAAGGGGCAAAGGTCATCATTCTCGACAACTCCCTCAGCATGGGCTTTCACGAGCAGGGGGGAGAACGTTACGATCTCGCCAAGAAAGCAGCCAAGGAAGCTCTGAGGGGCTTTGAAGGCCAGGTGGCCATCATTCCAACGGTGGACGTTCAGACTGGACAGACGGCGGCTAAGGGGGTTCAATGGAGAGAAGCGGAGGAGGCTCTAAAAGAATTGGAAACCATTCCTCTCTCCTTTGGTCGGGGTGATCCGGCTTCTGCCCTGGGTCTGGCCTATCAGCGATTGAAGAATTTAAAAACCTCCAAACAGATATTGATATTGAGCGACATGGCCCGCGGAGATTGGGAAGCCCTCGACCTGAGCAGACTCGGCGTGGTCTCCGATGCGGAGGTGGCCTTTTTGAGAATAGGCGGTCAGGACCGGGACCCCAATTTCTGCATCAAGAGCGTAAGTTTGATCGAAGGCGAGGCCGTAGTAGGAGCTCCTGCACGCTTGGAAGTAGGGATATCCAATCTGTCTGAGAAATCCGAAACCAAACTCATTCAGCTCTTTCTCTCAGGTATCAAAATAGATCAGAAATCGATAGACGTCAAAGCTGGAGAGGATGGTAAAGTCTATTTTGAACTCTTTCTGGAGAAACCCGGCTGGATCGATGGGGAGGTTAGGTTATCCGGAGACAGGTTGCCTTCGGATGACATATTCTACTTTCCTCTCAAGGTCAGAGAAAAGGTAAAAGTCCTCATCGTTGATGGAGATCCCAGGACTTCCCTGAAGGCCAGTGAAAGCTATTACCTGCTGAATGCCCTTCGTCCGGGAGGATTGGAAAACTCCCCATTTTTGGTCCGGGTGATCACAGAGGCCGAGGTGGCCTCCGTCGATCTGCGGTCCTACGATGCGATCTTTCTTCTCAATGCAGCCAAGCCCTATCCCTCGAGGCTGGCCTCTTTTCTTGAATTGGGTAGGCCTGTCTTTATCTTTCTTGGGGACCGTTCCTCTCCTGGAGAATACAATGCCTTTACCCTTCTCCCCTGGAGAATAGGCGAGCTGAGAGACCTGGGTCAGAAATCGGAGCGAATCGCCCAGATGGATCCTGGTCACGATGCTCTCAACTCTCTTTCCAGAGGAAGCGAGAGCCTCAAGAGCGCCTCCTTCCGGCGCTATTTCAAGATCGAAGGGAGCACAAGAAATCTCTTGACCCTGGGGAACCAGGATCCTTTGCTCGTAGAGGCGGAAATAGGAAAATCCAGGCTCTTCTTGTTCACCTCCAGTGCCGATCTGGATTGGAACGATCTTCCTTTGAAGGCAGCCTATCTCCCTCTGATCCAGGGACTGCTCAAGGAGGCTGTAGGTTTGAAAGGGAGCTCTCTTCCAGCAGGCCTTAGAGTTGGAGAACCTTTTAAGGAGCAGGGTCATCCCGCGCAGACCAGGGGGCCCCAGGGAGGGCCGGGCATCTATCAGTTCACTCTTCCATCGGGTGATATGAGACGGGGACTGAACCCGCCTTATGAGGAATCGGACCTGGCGAAGATGGCAGAGGGTGAACTTCAAAAAAAGTTTGGAACCATCCCTGTGAAGGTCATAGAATATCAGGAAGGAAAATTGAAAGATCTTCAGGCGGGAAGAAAAGAACTGTGGCCCCTTCTCCTTGCCTTCCTGATGGTGGTCCTCGCTGTAGAGATGGGTTTAGCGAACGGAGCGCCCTGGGCAAAATCTTAAGAAGTTTTGACAGCAAATATATTTCCCCTCTCCCTTGACGGCCTCCGGCCCAGAAGGGCCTCTGGCCCGGAGGGGAGAGGGTGGGGGTGAGGGTGAACAGAACTGAGATGATCTCAAGAAGAAATTTTTTATCCCTTGGTTTGAGTATAGCAGCCGGGTTTTTTTTCTCTACCCCTAAAACCCTCTTAAGCGCTTCCTTCCCTGATTTCTTCTTTGCCCAGCTCAAATACCGCGGCGGCGAATGGGATCCGAATCCTCAGTTTGCTGAAGCCATCATCGAGGAACTGGAGTTGAGAACCAGTATCGATGGGATGAAGGAAAGGCGGGTGACAACCCCCTCTGACCCAGATCTCTTCTTCTGCCCCTTCCTTTATATGGCTGGAAAATATGAGTTCGATCCTTTCACACCACAGGAAAGGGAGACTTTGACGCGGTTCCTCAGCTACGGAGGATTTCTTTTCGCAGAGGATACCATGGGGGCCAAAGGGTTCGGGTTTGATCAGGCTTTCCGAAGGGAGATGAAGCAGCTTTTCCCCGACCATGAGTTAAGGCGACTTGCTTCCGACCACTCTGTCTTTCAGAGTTTCTACATTATAGGGAGCGTTGGAGGCTGTCAGAGGGTCAATCCTTACCTGGAAGGCATCACCATCGATAACTGGACTCCGGTCCTATACTCTCAAAACGACTTGTCTGGAGCCTGGGCACGAGATAGATTCGGCAAGTGGATCAATGAATGTGTTCCAGGAGGCGAACTCCAGAGGAGTGGTGCTTTCAAACTCGGGATCAACATCATCGTCTATTCCCTCACTTCAGACTACAAGAAGGACGTCATCCATCATCCCTTCATCAAGAGGCGTCAGAGCTTATGAATTTGGATCAGATAACGATTGCCCCTGTGTTCCCCCTGTGGCTGATTCTTCTCCTTTTCTCCCTCGGATTTGCATCGGTCATCGTCCAGTTCCGCCTTCTGCGGAGAAGATTGGGGCATTCCAGGGCGCAGGGTTTATCTTTTCTCCGCCTCGGTGCGATTTCCTTTCTTATCACTTTTGCACTCAATCCCTCTCTGGTTACGAAGAAGGAGCATAAGGTATTGCCTTCCATTGCGATCCTTTTAGATACATCTCAGAGCATGGGTCAACCCGGACGTCCAGGAAAAGCGAGCCGTCTTGAAGAAGCCAAGGCCCTTCTTACGGAAGGGGTAAATCCGCTGTTGAAGTCCCTCAGTGAAAGGTATGAAGTCAGGCTCTATGGAGCGGGTGAATCACTAAGAGCCATAGAGGCTAAGGAACTGGCAAATTTGAAGGCCGAAGGCATGAAAGGAAATCTGAGTGAGATCTTAAAAGAACTGAGTGGAAAGAACACCCTCGCTCTTCTTTTGAGCGATGGAAATCTGAAATGGAATGAGAGCCAGTCAAAAAACCTTCCCACCGTCACCGTTCCCTTGGGGAGTTCGGGAGAATACAAGGACATACTGATCAAGGCTGTCAAGAGAAAATAAATGGGGTCAGGTCTCAACTCTTGACATAGATTAAATAATATGATAAGAAAGGTTAAAAACGTTTTGGAGAGATCGGTTGGCAAGACCCCTAAGGATCGAATTCCCGGATGCCTTTTATCATGTGACCTCCCGTGGAAATGAGAGGAAAACCGTCTTCAGAAGCCAGAAGGACCGAGAACGGTTTCTCTCATATCTCGAATCGGCCCACTATCGCTATGGAGCTATCCTTCATGTTTACTGCCTGATGGACAATCACTATCACCTTCTTGTAGAAACCCCCAGGGGGAACCTTTCTCAGATTCTTCACCATATCAACGGAGCATACACGACCTACTTCAATATCAAACACGGGCGCTCAGGTCATCTTTTTCAGGGGAGATTTAAAGCGATTTTAGTTGAAAAAGATTCATATGGTGAAGAGTTATCTAAATACATCCACCTGAACCCGGTCCGCGCCGGGTTGGTTAAAAATACCTCGGAATACCGCTGGTCCAGTTATCGTTACTATATTGGGATGGAAAGAGAACCGGAATGGCTCACCACGACATTTATCCTAAGCTACTTTGGTGGCCACGGACGGTCCACTTATCGGAAGTACAGAGAATTTGTGGAGGAAGGGATATCCAAGGCATCGGAGAATCCACTAAGAAAAGTGGTCGCATCTACATTTTTAGGAGGAGAAGAATTCATTCGGAGGATCGGAGAGGAGCAACTGGAAGGGAGGAAGATTGACAGACGGAATGTTCCATCGGTGAAGAAGGTTCTGAGGGGGCCAACTCCTGGAGAGATTGAGGCGGTGGTTTCTAAAGTGATAAAAGAAAACGCGGCGTTTTATAGGAAGTGGTGCATCCATTTGAGTCATCAATGGAGTGGGTGGAGACTTGAAGAGATAGGAGCGTACTTTGGGATGAGGGGTGCTGCAGTGAGTCAGATGAGCAGGAGATTTAGAAAGACGGTGGAGAGGGACAGGAGCATGGGGAAACTACTCGAACGCTTAAAGAAGGAATTGTTGATTGTTGAGACCTGACCCTAATGCCACTTACACCTGCGACGGGACCGGTGGTGGTCATAGCCCGCCCCTCGAGTGGACGGGTGCGCCTCAAGGCACGGTCGAATTTGCGATCATGGTAACCACGCTCGCGCTCGACGGCTTGGAGTGGAATTGGGTCCTCTACCATATTCCGGGCAACGTGACGTCGCTCGCTGAGACCACTGTGGGTGTTGGTACCGCCGGCGTAAGCAGCGATAGTCCCGAGCACAGGTATTATCCCCCTTGCTCCACGGGCCCGGGCGCAAAGACGTACACGTTCACGATCTACGCCCTCTCAGGGACCCCGACGTTCTCCGTGCCCGAGAACGAGGTCAACGGAGATATCCTCACCCGCGCCATCAGCCCATTGATCATCGGAAGCCGCCAGATGAATGTGACCTATACGCGGTCCGGACTGTGATGTGAAAGGGAAAGGGGGCGTGAGATTTCGGCGTGGTGTCAGGTAGTGGACAAGGTCCAACCCTCACCGGGGTTCAAACAGGGAGATCAGGTCTTGAATCTTGATATTGGGATTAAAAGAAAGGTTAAATATGGGGCTAATTCTAAAACATCAAAATACAAGACCCCACAAAGACCTCCTAAGGTTTTCCCCGACATCCCTGTTTGATTCTGAGCAGTTTCCCCGGAAGAGTGAGGCATTGCTTTTCCTCTCAACGTTCTGTTGACATGTTTGGAAAACCATCTTAACCTTATTTCATCATCTTGTCACAGCAGCTGTGAGGTCACATTTCCTAATGGAGGGGATCCATGAAAAGAATCGCTTGGATTGGATGGCCATTCCCCAAGAAGATTCTTATCGCAGGTTGTCTGGCCACATTAACCGCAATGTGTCTCGTCATGATTGGATTTGTACCATCGGGGCTGGCACAGAGCAATAGGGAATACTACTCAGGCGACGTCACTTTCATCGCTACAGAATTGCTGGGTCGCCCCACCGACACTTCTATTGCGGTAAACTCTTTTGCTGATGTGGATTTGGAAGTATACCTAGAATATGGAACAGCGCCTGGAAATTATACTCGGCAGACGCCGCATGCCTTTTTCCAGGGCGGCAATCCTATTGAATTCGTTATTGATCAACTCGATCCCAATACCCGATATTACTACCGAATGAACTATGGGCGGTCTGATGCAGCCCTGGGTGAATTCAGCCATAGAGACGAGCATTCCTTCCACACCCAGCGGTCTCCAGGCAGCACTTTCACCTTCACGGTCCAGGCTGATTCACACCTGGATAAAAACTCGAACCTGGACCTCTACCGTCAGACCTTGGCCAACGTGCTCGCTGACGCGCCCGACTTCCACGTGGATCTAGGAGACACGTTCATGTGCGAGAAGCACTCCGATCCTCTGACTGCAATAGTCCGGATGGCCCCTGACCAGGCCACGGTGGACGCGCGTTACGCATATGAGCGAGCCAACTTCGGTTTCATTGCACACTCCGCGCCTCTCTTCCTGGCCAATGGGAACCACGAGGGGGAGCTGGGCTGGCTCGCCAATGGAACTGACCAGAACATCGCCATCTGGGCTACACGGGCCCGCCAAAAGTTTTTTCTGAACCCGGTGCCGGACGGTTTCTACAGCGGTGATTCGGTAGAGGAGCCCTTCGCCGGCAAGCGCGCCTCCTGGTATGCCTGGCATTGGGGTGATGCCCTTTTCGTCGTGCTCGACCCCTACTGGTACACCAAGACCAAGAGCAGCAAGGACGCATGGGCCTTAACGCTGGGTGAAAGGCAATTCAAGTGGCTCCAGGAGACCCTTTCTTCGAGTCCGGCGACATTCAAATTCGTCTTCATCCATAACTTGGTCGGCGGGCTCGACGGACAGATGCGCGGAGGGATTGAGGCAGCGCCGTTCTTCGAGTGGGGTGGGCAGAACCAGGATGGGACAATGGGTTTCGACCAGAACCGGCCCGGCTGGAGCATGCCCATCCACCAACTCTTGGCCCGCTATGGGGTGACTGCGGTTTTCCACGGACACGACCACCTTTACGCCAAACAGGAGCTTGACGGGGTAGTGTATCAGGCGGTCCCGCAACCCAGCGCGAAGAACTTCTCGAACGGGCCTAACCTGGCCACGCAATACCACTATGAGACCGGAACCATCCTCAGCAGCTCGGGTCACATCCGCGTGACCGTCAGCCCAGACCGTGTCACCGCCCAGTATGTGCGGGCATGGCTGCCCACGAACGAAACTGCCCAAAGAGAGAACGGCCAGGTGGACGACGTCTGGACCGTCGGGGCTTCCTCGCCGTCCAACCAGCCTCCATCCGCGGCCTTCACGTTCTCGCCCGCCTCCCTTATGGCGAACCGGACTGTCCAGTTCAACGATGCAAGCACTGGGAATCCCACCGCGTGGTTCTGGAGCTTTGGGGACGGAGGAACAAGCACCGCCCAGCATCCGATTCACATCTATCTTTCGGCGGGTTCCTATAACGTAACGCTGAAGGCGTCCAACGCATCGGGCTCCAACTCCGTGAGCCACATAGTGACCTTGAGTCCGGCAGGAGGCACCGCTTCCTTTGGTGGAAACATCGTGCTGGGCTCCCCAACTGCGACCTCCGTCAAGGCCAATGTCTTTTCGCCGGACCAGAGCGGCACGGCCTTTCTCGCGTACGGCACGGCATCAGGCGCCTATGACAAGCAGACCGCCGCGAGCGTCCTCCAGGCCGCAACACCCCTGGAACTGACCCTAGATGGCCTTCAGGAAGATACGTGGTACTATTACCGTTTGTATTTCCAGGCGACCGGCGAAAGCGGCTTCAGCCCCACCGACGAATACACGTTCCACACGGCGCGTCCCGCCGGAAGCACCTTCACCTTCTGCATCCAGGGCGATTCTCATCCAGAACGTCTTCGGAAAATGTACAATCCAGAGCTCTATAAACAGACTATGAATAATGTCTTGTTTGGTGAACCAGATTTCTATTTTACAATGGGCGATGATTTCAGTATTGAGAAACTTTTTAATAACGATACATTAAGCCAAGAAAATGTTGATAGCGTTTACTTAAACCAAAGAAATTACTTGGGTATTATAGGTAGTTCAGTTCCATTATTCTTGGTAAATGGAAATCATGAGCAAGCAGCTAAGTATCTGCTTGATGGCACGCCAGATAATGCCGCAGTCTTTGCAGCTAAATCAAGAATAAAATATTATCCCTTGCCAGCGCCTGATGGATTTTATTCCGGGGATTTGGAAGAGGTTGAATTTGTTGGATTAGTGAGAGATTATTATGCTTTTGAATGGGGTGATGCATTGTTTGTTGTTCTCGATCCGTACTGGCATTCAGATGTCCCTGTGGATAATCCCGCAGGAAACGAGGGCGAGAAGAGAAAAGATTTATGGGATATCACAATAGGAGATGAACAATACCAATGGTTCAAGAAAACTCTTGAAGAATCAGATGCAAAGTACAAGTTTGTGTTCTCTCATCATGTTCTTGGAACAGGTAGAGGAGGAATTGAGAATGCTGGACTTTACGAATGGGGGGGATATGGTAAGAATGGTCGATGGGAATTTGATGAAAAAAGGCCAAATTGGGAATTACCTATCCATCAATTGATGGTAAAAAATAGGGTTACTATCTTTTTTCAAGGCCATGACCACCTATTTGCATATCAAGAGCTTGACGGTTTTGTATACCAATCATTACCCAATCCAGCAGATGATACTTATACTGCATTTAATGAGGATGCATATAAAACTGGGGATACTTTACCTAATTCAGGTCATTTAAGAATAACAGTTTCTCCAGAACAAGTGAAAGTTGATTATGTCAGGTCATTCTTGTCTGAGGATGAGACTAACGGACATAAGAATAGAGAAGTTGGATACTCTTATGTTATTACGTTTGAGACTGTTTTGACACCCTCTGTCCTTAGCGGGCCAACCAGTGGTGTAACGGGAGCTTTTTATACCTATTCCACCGGAGATTCGACTTCAAACCTTGACCATTCAGTCCAATACTTCTTTGATTGGGGTGACGGAACTAACTCTGGATGGTTGCCGATAGGGACAACAAGTGCCTCGATAAGTTGGATTTTCCCCGGAACATATTTTGTCAAAGCCAAAGCTCGATGCACCTCTCTTACTTCTATTGAATCGGATTGGTCATCAGAGATAACAGTGAACATAGCCGTTCCAATCATTCTCCAATCACCATTTGATAAAACGGCATATGATACTTGTTCTTTATATTCCCTTCCTGCCTTTTCCTGGACAGTAATGGAAGCGTTCAAGGGATACGAAATTCAATTCTCATTGGATAGTGACTTTATTTCTCCGATTAAAGTTAGAGCATCAGGAACGCAGGCAACTATCACATCAGCCACGTGGAAGAAGGTCTTGATGCTTTTGGGAAGTGATGGAGGGACAGTCTATTGGAGAGTGGTGGGGACACGGGTCAATAGAACTACGTTTACGAGTGAGGTCCGCTCCATTTTCATAGAACCACCTCAGCCAGTGGAAAACTCAACCATTTCACCCACGAGTAAGACCTCTATTCCATACCTATCCTGGCAGAATAACTGCAATAATAAATTTAAGGTTTGGTTTGGAAGTGACAGTCAATTCTTAAAAAAGGTATCTTTGTCTTTCAATTTGAAAAACCCTTTACAGGCATTTGCTCAGGTTCTCAAATCAAGTCAATGGAGTTCAATCAAAAAACTGGTTGGAAATGAGAGTGGAAGGACGATCTTTTGGTATGTGGAATCCTGGGATGGTTTGGGAAGCTATGCAAAGACGGATATGATGAACTTTGTTTTATTAGAATAATGATTGATAAAGAAGTTAGTCTAAAATGGTTATAATTTCCATCCTCATGCTCTCCTTCTACCCGTGATTGTGGACATTAAGAGGTGCCTCAGGCTCAAGGCTTGCAGGTGCAAAGCCTCAAGGTTACTGGGCCCACCTTTTGCCGCCTTCTGCGTAAAAAAGCGACATTTTGATTTTCTCCTCCTTAAAAAGTTTTCATTTTACTTCCTTGTGGATAACAGATTTGCGTCATCTCGTTGCTTTTTCTGTATAATGAACGACAGAAACCGCACTAAAACTAAGACTTATTTGGGATGGGGAATAATATCAAGGAGGGTGTAGAGGTCGCTTTCAATAGTAAAATAAAACCTCCAGCCTCCATTGACCCTGGCCTGCCAGATACCGCGGGTCTCATCGTATTTTTTGGCGTGCAGCGAAGGATGGCGGAGATTCCGTAGCAGATGACCCAACTGTTTGCCAAACTCGCGTTGAATCCTCTCTGGAGCATCCTGGAAGGAGTGAGCAAAGCGTTCTGAAAAAAGCACTCTCATCGGTTTTGGGTCCGGAGAGCCCGCATTGCCGCACGGGCAGTCTTGAAGGGACCAACCACCCGGCCTTGCTTGATATCTTCAAGACTCTCAGCCAGGCGCTTTTCAACAAGTATTTTGGGAGTTAAAACCAGATGGTTATCTGCCAGTTCAACCTCAAGATAATCGCCTGGCACCAGGCCTATCTTTTCGTAAAGCTTCTTTGGAATCACAATTTGGCGACTGACGCCGATCTTGACTGTAGGCATATTGCTCCTCCTTTCCTTTTTGAATTGTATTTTCATATATTTGTATTTAATAATATTTATATTATAGTATTCTGGCGGTTCTTGTCAAGGCCGGTTTTGATAAGTTGGAGCACAAGACGAAATAAAAAAGAGGCATTACCGCGGGACGAAACCCTTTGGATAGCCCCTCATCGTGATTCTAAAAATATGTATAGCAATACAGGATAAAAAAGTCAAGGACTTTCGATATATCGAAATTTCAAAATATAAAATATGCCCTACCAATACAAACGCGAACCGCTAAGCGATGACGAAGCCAACCGGCTCACCAATGCCTGTGAGAATTTTGACGAGAATTTTGTCATTTGAATGCTGCTGGACACAGGCCTCAGGATGAGTTCTTTGGGTACACTTCTTAAAACGGCTGGCCACTATGCGGTTTATCCTTTATGCCTTCACTTTTAACTCGAAATCTTCAATGTTTCCCACAGTACCAAAGTGAAGAGTAGGCGAAAGCCTCAAGGTTACTGGGCCCACTTTTTGTCGCCTTCTGTGTAAAAAGGCGACGTTTTTATTTTCCTACGTTGTGGATAACAAATTTGCGTCATCCAGTCGCTTTTTTGTATAATATAGAACAAGAGAGCTTATTGGTGATAATTGAAGTATTTTGTATTGTCCCCTTTTTTGGGAGTATAGTAGATGAATCAGAGTAAGTTTCCACCAGGGTGGGACGAAGAGAGAGTCCGCAGAGTCCTTGCTCACTATGAGGAGCAGACGGAAGAAGAGGCGTTGGCGGAGGATGAAGCGGCTTTTGAGAATCAAACGCAAACCTTTATGGAGATCCCTAACGATCTGGTGCCTGTGGTCCGGGAACTCATTGCCAAGCATCAAACATAGGGTGACGGCAAATAACACCGCTCTTCCGGCTGCGGCCATTTGGGTTTTTCCTCAACCGTTTCTCGGACCGGGGGCGCAATGTTATACAAAAGAAATAAAATCGGACTCGTTTCGGAGAACTGATGGAAGAAGCGGAAAAGGGAAAGATACGTTTTTTAGTCAGCCGGCGAGGTAAACCCAAGTTGGTGATTTTCGGCGTGAGAGATTATTTAAAGAACGTTATTAAGCAGCCTGAGATCTTAACCACCATTCAACTCAGCGCTCAAAAAGCCGGGCTGGATAAGATGAGTGATAAAGAAATTGAATCTGAGATTGCCGACTACCGCCGATCTAAATCTAAGAAATAACCACTGCCTCATCCTCAATGGCGACTGCGGGCTTTGTTTGACCGATGAATTACAGTAGAAGAAATTTTTTATCCCTTGGTTTGAGTATAGCAGCCGGGTATTTTTTCTCTACCCCTAAAACCCTCTTAAGTGCTTCCTTCCCTGATTTCTTCTTTGCCCAGCTCAAATACCGCGGCGGCGAATGGGATCCGAATCCTCAGTTTGCTGAAGCCATCATCGAGGAACTGGAGTTGAGAACCAGTATCGATGGGATGAAGGAAAGGCGGGTGACAACCCCCTCTGACCCAGATCTCTTCTTCTGCCCCTTCCTTTATATGGCTGGAAAATATGAGTTCGATCCTTTCACACCACAGGAAAGGGAGACTTTGACGCGGTTCCTCAGCTACGGAGGATTTCTTTTCGCAGAGGATACCATGGGGGCCAAAGGGTTCGGGTTTGATCAGGCTTTCCGAAGGGAGATGAAGCAGCTTTTCCCCGACCATGAGTTAAGGCGACTTGCTTCCGACCACTCTGTCTTTCAGAGTTTCTACATTATAGGGAGCGTTGGAGGCTGTCAGAGGGTCAATCCTTACCTGGAAGGCATCACCATCGATAACTGGACTCCGGTCCTATACTCTCAAAACGACTTGTCTGGAGCCTGGGCACGAGATAGATTCGGCAAGTGGATCAATGAATGTGTTCCAGGAGGCGAACTCCAGAGGAGTGGTGCTTTCAAACTCGGGATCAACATCATCGTCTATTCCCTCACTTCAGACTACAAGAAGGACGTCATCCATCATCCCTTCATCAAGAGGCGTCAGAGCTTATGAATTTGGATCAGATAACGATTGCCCCTGTGTTCCCCCTGTGGCTGATTCTTCTCCTTTTCTCCCTCGGATTTGCATCGGTCATCGTCCAGTTCCGCCTTCTGCGGAGAAGATTGGGGCATTCCAGGGCGCAGGGTTTATCTTTTCTCCGCCTCGGTGCGATTTCCTTTCTTATCACTTTTGCACTCAATCCCTCTCTGGTTACGAAGAAGGAGCATAAGGTATTGCCTTCCATTGCGATCCTTTTAGATACATCTCAGAGCATGGGTCAACCCGGACGTCCAGGAAAAGCGAGCCGTCTTGAAGAAGCCAAGGCCCTTCTTACGGAAGGGGTAAATCCGCTGTTGAAGTCCCTCAGTGAAAGGTATGAAGTCAGGCTCTATGGAGCGGGTGAATCACTAAGAGCCATAGAGGCTAAGGAACTGGCAAATTTGAAGGCTGAAGGCATGAAAGGAAATCTGAGTGAGATCTTAAAAGAACTGAGTGGAAAGAACACCCTCGCTCTTCTTTTGAGCGATGGGAATCTGAAATGGAATGAGAGCCAGTCAAAAAACCTTCCCACCGTCACCGTTCCCTTGGGGAGTTCGGGAGAATACAAGGACATACTGATCAAGGCTGTCAAAGCCCCTCCTCTGGCTTTCAGGGGAAGAGAGGTCAGGATCGATGTCACGATTAAAAGCTATGGCTACACAGGTCTCACACTTCCTGTGCTTTTGAAAGAGGGGAGCAAACTTCTCACAGCCAAAAACATCCGCATCAACGCCAGCCCGAGTGAGGTCACTGCTTCCCTCTCTTTCATCCCGGATGAGGTGGGCCAGAAAAACCTTTCCATCTCAATCCCGCAACAGTTTGGAGAGAGCTTGGTCTCTAACAACAGTGTCAACCTCTCCATGAAGGTCGTCCGTGACAAGATCAGGATCCTGATGGTGTCGGGTAATCCCAGTATGAATTACCGCTTCATGAGAACGGCCCTCAAGAACGATCCCTCCATCGATCTTCTCTCCTTCGTCATTCTGAGGACACCCTCAGATATCCTCAATGTCCCGACTCACGAGCAGAGCCTGATCCCCTTTCCAGTGGAAACCCTCTTCTCTAAGGAGATTAAGAATTTCGACCTTCTGATATTCGACAATTTTAAATACCCTCTTTACCTCAGCCCCCATCACCTTGAAAGCATCAGGGAATTTGTGAGGGGAGGGGGTGGCTTCGCCATGATCGGAGGGCCCAATCTCGTAAACGAGGGAAGGTATGCAATGACCCCCATAGGAGAAATCCTCCCTGTCAGATTCGTAGAGAAGGAGGACTATCGCAGGGATTCCAAGGTAGGTGTGAGGTTGAGCCGGGCAGGGATCGTCCATCCCATCACGCGCTTGTCGTTGGATACTTTGGGGGATACCGTAGGGGATACCGTGGGGGATACTGCGAGTGATGATGCCCACCGTCTCAGCTTCTGGCGTGAGATGCCATCTCTGGATGGCTTTAACCTGCTGGAGGCCAAGAGCTCTGCGACTGTCCTTCTGGAAAGCGCAGATGGAATCCCCTGGCCCATTCTTATTGTCTCCAATTATGGGAACGGGAGAGTTCTCGCCTTAGCCACAGACTACTCCTGGAAATGGTATATGGGAATGGTTGCCAAAGGGAAGGGAAATCACGCCTACCTCAGACTCATGGACAGAATGGTCCGGTGGCTCACGAAAGACCCGGGTCTTGACCCTGTTCAGATCACCCTGCCGGAGAGCACAGGATCTGCCGGTCAGGAAATCGAAATAAGGATCAAACTCAGAGAAGAAGACCTCTCTCCGAATCTCCGATCCATGGTCTCGTTTTCTGTCCTTAATCCCGATGGCATCAAGATTGAGTCGAGGCTAAAGCCCACGGGCCAATCGGGTGAGTATCTGGGTTCCTTTCTCCCTCAAAAAGGAGGAATATACAAATTAAAAGTTGAAACCTCAGCTGGCCATCTGGAGGAGTCCGTGGTTGTCGCCGGACTTCTCGAAAGTCTGGATGCCGCACCCGATCACGAGCAGCTTAAGAAGATTTCTACCACCACCGGAGGGAAATTTTTATCAAAGAGCGTTGACCTCTCAAAAGAGATAGAGGGTTACGCCCGGAAAGGGGAGGGCCGGTTCATCGAAGAGAAACGATCCTCCGTGTGGGCAAGGCCTTTTGTGATGGTCCTTGTTCTGGGCTTCCTTATTGTGGAATGGTTTTTCAGGAGGCGCTGGGGATTGATATAATAGGAGGAGAATGATGAAGTTCAAAGTTCAAAGCTCAAAGCTCAAAGGATTAAAAGGATGTTTCATAATTCTGTCACTTATGATTCAGTATCTATTCATATGGCCACCTCTCTTTTCTTGGCAGGCGCAAGCTGCCTGTCGAAATCCCAACATTGTAGAGGAGGGTCCCTTCGTCGTGCCGGCAGCAGCATCAGGGTTTGTCGAAATCAAATGGTTCGGCCATTCCTTTTTCCAGATCACTTCAAGCAGTGGGACGAAGATCATCACCGATCCCTTCGGAGCTATGGGGTTCCCCATGCCTGAGGTATGGCCTAATGTCGTGACCATAGGCAGGGAGCATGGGAACCATAACAACGCTGGGCTAGCCAAGGGAAATCCTCTTGTCCTGCGGGGTCTCAAAGATGGAGGCAATGATTGGAATCAGATTAATACGACCTTCCGTGATGTCCTGATCTACAACGTCCCTATCCATCAGAGAGGGTTTCCTGGATATGAAGGGAGTATGAGGGGTTCCGCGTTCGTTTTCGAAATGGACGGCCTCTGTATCTTCCACTCCGGGGATGTGAGTGAACCATTCAACGAAGATCAGCTCCAGCTTATCGGGCATGTGGATATTCTCCTTCAGGTCATAGGAGGGGTCTATACGGCTGGCCCGGAAGGGGCCAAGAAGATCGTCGAAATGTTAAAACCCAAGATCGTTGTCCCAATGCATTACTGGTATCAAATGAATGTTCTGGAGAGATTTACGGACGGGCCTTACAGGTCCCGATCTCTGAATACGAACAGCTTCAATGTCAGCAAAGATACCCTGCCTCAAAACACGGAGATCATCATCCTGAAGGTTGTGAGGGAAGGTGACCTGTAAGAAAGACAATTCGATTCTAAGCCGGACATAGGCGTTCTTCTAAATAAAAAAATCTTTTCAACAAAATCTCATTGCCACAATTTTAAAAGAGGAATATAATGAAATAACGATTGAAGTAATAGATGCGTGCTCCTTGAAGCAATCTCTTGGAATAGGAGGAAAGAAATGAGAGGTCATTCAGAGCCGATTGAGAATATGGTCAAAAAACTTCCCCCTGAGTATCAAGAAGAGGTAAGAAATTTTGTGAAATTTCTAATGGAGAAACGAGTGAAAAAATCAAGAGGCAGGCCAAAGTTTGACTGGGGTGGAACACTTAAAGAACTTCGGGATCGATACACTTCGGTGGAACTTCAGCATAATGTTTCAGAATGGAGAATCGGGGGACAATGAAGCTTCTCCTTGATACGAACATCTTTCTAGAGATAATTCTGGATCAAGAGAAATCCCCGGATGCAAAGGCCCTTCTATCGAAGGGTGAGGAAAACGAGTTCTTTATTTCAGACTATTCTCTTCACTCCATAGGACTCCTTCTTTTCCGCCTAAAGCAGCATGATGTCTTTCGCCAGTTTTTAATGGATATGATGATCAATGTTGGCGTGATCATGATTTCTTTGGCTGTTGAGGATATGGAGACTACAATTAATCCAGCCCGGATGTTTAACCTCGACTTCGATGATGCTTATCAATATACCCTTGCAGAGAAATACGACCTCACACTGATAAGTTTTGACAACCACTTTGATCGGACCGCGCGCGGGAGAAAAACTCCAGCAGAAATCAGGAAAGAATAATAAGGGGTTCTATATTAAAGTCAGAGAACCTTATAGATTCGATGGTGCGTTTAGTGAGGGCAGCAGGGGGTGAGGTTCATATTCAGGTTGGGCAAAGGCCCCAGAATAAAAGAGCCAGTCTTTACAGAAAACAAGGACTAAAAAAAGCCGCCTAAAAAAAGTTAATAAAAAGAATCGGAAATGTTGCAATGCAAGGCCCTTCTTAGGTGGCCGGATTACGTTAGAATACGCAGTGAGAAGCAGGGATTTATAATTTTATGGACGTCCCTCTTGTTCCTTCCCCCCGAGCAAAACCTTAAACCAGGGGTAAGCCTCTTAAAAAATAGAACCGTCCCCTTTTCACTTCTACTCCTATTTCAGACCCTATAGCTCAATCTACTCTCCTTGAATTGGCCTGAATTTAAGAAGAAATTTGTTCATATCACTTTTATCTTTCGAAAGCTTAGAAAGATCAAAGAATTCTTTCAATATTTTATCTTCATCCCTTACAGTGCCAATGATCAAAAAGACTTCTGCACAGGCATACAACATCAATTGAGCAATCCTTTCAGCTTTCGAGCACAGGTTTAGTAATTTTTCCTCTGGTAGCCCGCTCTTTCCATGTATTAATCTTGATCTTGCATCATATATTTGTTTGACATCGTCAAAGAGTTGCTTCCTTTCTGCGAAATTCTCTTCAGACAATAGAGCAGTTCTTTCAGCTAATTTTTCTGTTATCTCTTCTCTCTCGCTAGACAGTAATAATAATCCCTCAAGGCAGGTTACATATTTTATCAATTTCGAACTCAAGTCCCTTTCCTTCCAACCTTGACCAAACCATGAAAGGCCTTCCAGTAGGCGCTGCTCTAAGGGTGTTAATTGTAAACAATCTTGATATTTTTTAACTACATGAAGAATCAAGTTAAACCAGCGATCCCCTTCGATAGATTTAAAGAATTCATCATTAAGTAATCGTTGAACAGTCTTCCAGGATTTCCCTGCGAGGAAGTTCCCAGTATCATCTATTGCTAATGAACTTGAAATTTCCGAGAAAGGACTTTCTTCAGCAATCCCAATGAAGTGGTCATTATCACTATGAATTACAAGACGCGAACAATTGAGTGTTTGCTCGAGAATACTCAATGCTTGTTGATAACCTATTTCAGGTTCCATTTTTTTCACTTCCACAATGGCAAGCCAAGGGTATTTCGTATAGAAATCCTGAGCATCTTTTAGAAATGTTTCACCAGTCTCAATCGATTTATTTATGTTTTCCTTTTCAGTTTGAAAGAAGTTATCAGATTTAATGAATTCAACTTTACCCAATTTAATGAAATCACCACCATCCCACTGAATTAAATAAATGGGGAATAGATATTTCCAATCGACAAGTTTCTCCACAGCGGACTTCTTGGCAGATGCAAGTATTTCCTTGACTATAACTTCATTTATTTCTTCTCTATTTTCGATTAGTCTCCTAACAATCTGGTCTTCAAGAGGATGAAAGAATGATTCCATTTTGCAACGTCCTCTTAGTTCTGGATATGAGTTAACTTTTTCCTTAGCTAATTTGAATAAACGAGAAATAGCCTCTGGACCACAAATATAACCTCCAGCATTCCAACCACCCTCCTTTCGCTTTTGAATTATCCCTCCCTTTCTTAGAATCTCTTGTAACAAATCGGGTTGATGTTGGATCGTTGAGTTTATTCGATCTGCTTCCTGAGCTACAAAGGTAAATATCTCTGCAATTTCTTTTAATGAGGTACTCATCTGCGCTCTCATACTATTGGAAATAAAGTGGTCCCTTCAGGATTGTTTTCCGTGAACCAAAAAGTAAACCAAGACGCAACATTCGTGCTCATCTTTTTGCCTCCTCCTCGACGATCTGGATTTCTTTTTCTGTAAGACCATACAACTCATATACCAGATGGTCGATCTGGTGGTCGGTGGCGTCGATTTGACGTTGTAATCGGGTCTTTTCGTCAGGAGTTTTGGCTAACGTCAACTTCTTGTGAAGCAATAGCATCTGCTCGACGAGCTTCACCATCCGGTCATGGCGGGCTTTGTCGATTGAGTCGGAAAAGTCGATAGTCTTGATGGGAAGTTGTTTCAGGAATTGGGTCCAGAAACGGACATATCCCCCTCGTAATGAAGTGCCAATCGAGACTAAATATTGAAATAGCAAAGGTGAATTCAAAAGACCAAGCACATACAGTGGTGATAACAACTCAGCATTAACTATAACACCATAGCCTGTTTTATAGAAGTTCCCATTCGAATCCAAGGTAAAAGAAGGGACATTATTGTAGTCGGGGACAACGATCTTTGGTTTTTGGAAAAGGGTCATACTTTTCGGATAGCCAAACGCATACCAGTTCTGGCCTCTAAATCTGCCTTTTTCGCGTACAACCAAAGTCTCTTTGTTTGCCTCAAGATATTTCAACGTCAAAGGGAAACGGCTTGCCATTTCAGACGCTGTGAACAGTCGCGAGTTCTCTTCTGAGATCTCATAAGGGCAGACAAGGAAGGCAGAAGATTGCAGGGGTTCATATCTCCGGATTTCCTTCCCTTGAAGGAAAGGTTTCACACAACCCGCCTCTACTCTCACTTCCTTAGCTAAAGACTTGGACATCCCGACTAAATAGTTGCTCTCAAATCGACAGTTGTCTAAAACGAATACGGTATCAGCGCTTGTCTGAGTGCCAACGAAAATGTGAGCTATATCTCCCAACTTCACAGGCTTCTTGCTTAATCTTTCAAATAATTCGGCACCCTTTCCAACAGTAAAGTTCCATTCTGAGGATGTAATCTTTGCGGCTGGAATTTTCCCTTCCGTGGCTTCGCCATTTATACGCCAGTCTGTTAGATCATCAACTTTTATAAAATGACATTGTTTGCTGCCTGTTTTATCGAGAAATAGAAGGCAAGTATAATTTGTTGCGCCTGCAAAAACTTGCTTGTCGCCGAAATGGACTACTTCGGAAAGGTGTTTCCCCTTTGACAGAAGGGCACGCAGGGCTTCTCCATATTGGGCGTTGAAGAATTTGTGGGGCAAGATAAATCCAAGACGTCCATTTTTATTAAGCAGGGTCAAACCCCACTCCACGAAGACTACATAGATGTCATAATTGCCCTTGCTTGCAGAGGTATAGTGTTTTTTGTAAAGTTCAACTTCTACTGAAGCCCATTGTTTCATCGTCTGGATACGGATGTAGGGTGGATTTCCAATTACAACATTAAACCCGCCTTGTTTCATGATTTCTGGAAATTCTTTTTCCCAGTCGAAGGGGTTGATGCGATACATCTCCTCAGAATCAAGGAGCTCCATTTGTTTCCCCTGGTAAAAATCGGGGCCGATCAGGGAGTTTCCGCATTTGATATTGCTCCCTAAATCAGGTAAGGCTCTTTCCTTGAATAATTTCATCTGGCGTTCGAGGGTATCCTGGTTTTCGCCTTCGAGAACTTTGAGGAGCAAACTCAGCTTGGTCACTTCAACCGCCTGTAGGTCAATGTCCACACCATAAATATTGTCCAAAAGAATTTTCTTCTTCTCCTGGGTAGTCAGATACCACTGACCGCCGTGGCCCTGATAGATTTCTTTTTGTGCAGGGCTAAAGCCCTGCGCTACATTTCCCTTTTTTGCGTGATGGGTGAGATACCAATTCAGGTGATAATCCAGGAGATATTGGTAAGCTCCAAGGAGAAAAGAGCCAGAACCGCAGGCCGGGTCGAGAATGCGTATTTTGGATATCTGTTGTGGAGATAATTGGCGGTGTAAGGGCATCCCTCTGCGGGTGCCCTCATCTGGGCGGTCACGGAGGACCGCCCCTACAATTTTCCCAACTGTATTCTTCACGATGTATTCCACGATATAGGTTGGGGTATAATAGACACCACCGGCCTTTCTGACCTCGGGTTTTTCTTCAACCTTAGCCCAATGGCCTTCGGTGAGCCGAATTACCTTCCCTAAGAACTGTTCATAGACATGGCCTAATATATCCGCACCAAGGACTGAGAACTCGTATGGAGATTCAGGATAGTAGAGGTTCTTGAAGATATCTTTCAGTGGTTTGTCGTCTACTTTGATTTCGGGGGTGAGCCTATCTGTTCTGAAGTCGAAAAGGCCGGAGTTATATTTATCATCGGCATGGTAGAAGATTTCTCGAAGACGGCGGTATGTGTTAGTGCCATTCAGAAGATTTTGGATCTGACCGTATTGTTCAATTCCTCGATCCTCACACATCCGAAGAAAGATGATCCGGTCAATGGTGAGTTGAATAGCATAATTGAGCTCACGGACAGAAAGCCCGGGATTTCTCATGGCGATGTCTTTAGCCAGGGCCTCCCGCCATGACTCTATTTCTTTTAAGAATTCCGCATCTACCTCTGCTGTTCCACGCTTCTGTCTCTCAGATTCTGCAAATTTGTCAAAAGAACCCTTAAGGACGGCGTCTTTTGAGAGGAGGTTGTAAATCTCTTCAAAGGAATCGAGATATTAATTATATGTGAAAGTTCTTACACGCCCAACACTGGGTTTGTCACCCAGTTTCGGTCGAAGACGGCAGTCATAAATAGCTATCTCTTCAAAGTCAGTAAGAATGGAAAGGGGAAGCTTAGCGCTCCAGGCGTATCGCCTCAATTGGTAAGCAGGGCTGGTCTGGCCTTTGATGTCAACAGAAGGCTTTTTGGTTTCAAGAAAAAACTTCCTTACTCCCCCTATACGGAAACAGTAATCAGGTGCTTTACTGGCACCAGCAATCTTAATAGCATCCTCATGAATGACGTCTTTATATTGTTCTGCATATCCCGCCTTATTGGCTACATCCCAGCCCAGGGCTTCAAAGAAGGGATCAATGAATTCTCTTCGGAGTTGGGTTTCGTTATACGCAGGACTATGGTAGGCTTCGATGTTACGTTCGAAGCGCTCAACAAGATTAGAGATCTGGTTTAGGGTTTCTTTCATCGTTCCAATCTCCCGATTGGAGAAGAAAGGGTAGGGTTGGAGAGTCAAAAAGAGATTTTCATCTTCTGGACTGCTTCCTTTCCTTAAGTATTTCCCTGCTAAGAGAAGCTCCTCTTATCGATAATCTCAAGCCAGGTTTCTGTAATCTCTCTCTGATCCTCTTTGCCTTTAGGGGCATCGCCTTATGAAAGAATTCCATTTGAGCCTCAAGCCACTGAAGCTTTAGTTCTGTGGGCTTTTTAAGGTAGTCCACAATCTCTCCCTTTGTCCTGTAATATATGAAAGGCATCTCCTTAAGTTTATCTACTTTTCTATTTTTCATCCTTCCATCCATTCATGATTTTTTTGAGGTAAAAAACATCGGCCCGATCTTGTGGCCTACCTGATTTTTCTTTCATCGCTATGAGTTCTTTTATTGGAACAACCGGTATGAAGATATTTTCAAACTTCATTTTTTTTCTCTGATTGTATACTGCATCAAAATCAAAAGGAATCTCTGTAAAAATATCAATTAGAAAAAAGGGGTTCTTAGGGTCATAAAGGCTAAAGACCAGCATGCCTTTATCCATCCTCCAGCTTTTTCTTTTCTCCGGATCAATGAAATCATCAAGTTTGACGGGAATCTTCGGCTTCAAACCGAGTCTTTTAGCAACCTTTACAAATTTTAGCAGGTTCCCTTTTTCAAGCTTCAAAACAATGTCTAGGTCAGCCGTTGCTCTCTCAATCCCATAAAGATTTACAGCGATGCCGCCCGCCACCATATACCTTACGGTTGCTTGGTTTAATGAAGAAAAAAGTCCTTTAAAAAGTTCCATAGATCCATCCAGATTTGAATATGAATGTTGCCTGGGTTATTGCCCCAATTTGTCTTTAAGATTGAGCCTATTATAGTTTTTTGGAAGGAATGTGTAAAGGAGGAAATTCCTGTCAAAATACGAGATTGCTTCTCCTGCTTTAGCAGGATCGCAATGACGATATAATTAAGGGATGGGGATTTGACAAACTATGGTAAAGGGGATAATTTGGGGACGATGAAGGAAATTGTTGAGGTGGCCGTAGGCCTTCCTGTCTCCAAAACATTCCACTACCGGATTCCTGAGAAGATGAGCGGCTCCCTTCAAGTCGGAATGAGGGTGCTTGTTCCTTTCAAAGGGCGAAAGGTTACCGGTTTTACGATCGAGCTTCTGGATTCTCCTCCAAAAGAGATTGAAGAGAAATTGCTGGAGGTTGAGGATCTCCTTGATGAAGTCCCTCTGATCGACCCGCAGATGCTCCGTTTTTACCGCTGGATTGCGGATTACTACCTTTATCCGTTAGGAGAGGTGATCAAAACCGGCCTTCCACCAGGGCTTCACCTGAAGAGCGAACTGATCTTGACCCTCACTCAAGAGGGGATGAAATATCTGGCCCAAGGAGGTTTGGACGCGATTCAGCAAAAGATCTTTGTGGAGATCGAGAAATGTGGAAAAGTCTCTCTGAAGAGGATGTTAAAGATCTTCCCTGGAGAGGTGACGAAGTCTCAACTTTTTTCTTGGAAGAGAAAGGGGCTTCTGAATATTCATGGAGTTGTAGAAGGGAAAGAAATCAAACCGAAATTTGAGAGGGTGGTCCAGTATCGAGGAGGTGAGCCTGTCCAGCCTATTTCAAGAAAGCAGGCAGGGATCCTGAAGTGGATGGAGGAAAAAGGAGAAGTTTCCTATTCTGAATTGAGCAAAATATTTAAATCTCCTTCTAAGGCGATCCAATCGCTGGAAGTAAAAAGGCTCATCTCTATCTCCAATAGGGAGGTATGCCGAGACCTTTCGGTCCAACCTGAATTGAAGTCCTACCCAAAACCAGAGCTCACTTCTGATCAAGAAAAGGTTCTCATTGAGATATTGAAAGGGATTCATTCGAAGAGGTTTTTCCCCTTTCTTATCCACGGCGTCACAGGAAGTGGGAAGACAGAGATCTACCTTCGGGCCATTGAAGAGGTTCTGAACCAGGGGAAGGAGGCGATCGTCCTCGTTCCGGAGATATCTCTCACCCCACAGCTCCTTTCACGATTTAGGGATCGGTTTGGAGGGAACCTCGCCCTGCTTCACAGCGGGCTTGGGAAAGGAGAACGTTATGACCAGTGGAGAAAGATCTGGAAAGGAGACGTGAAGATTGCCTTCGGAGCTCGGTCCGCAATCTTTGCACCTCTTAAAAATGTGGGGATCATCATTGTGGATGAAGAGCATGACCCCTCCTATAAACAGGAGGAAAAATTAAAATATCATGCCAGAGATCTGGCTGTGGTCCGGGCAAAACAGGATGAGGCCACGCTCCTTTTGGGATCGGCGACCCCGTCCCTGGAATCGTTCTATAATGCTGAAAAAGGCAAGTTTCATCTCCTGAGCCTCCCGGAGAGGATCGAGGGAAAACCCATGCCTCGGGTGGAGCTGGTGGACATGAAGAGGGAAGGGGGCCTTCTCTCGGAAAAGGTGAGGACGGCACTTCAAAAAAGCATCGAAGGAAAAAAACAGAGCCTTCTCTTTCTGAATCGAAGAGGGTTTGCCAATTTTATCCTCTGTCCGGATTGCGGCCTCACCTTCAAGTGTCCAAACTGTAGCGTGACCCTCACCTACCATCTCAGAGATCGCTCTTTGCAATGCCATTATTGTGACTATCGAATCCCGGCACCGGGAGACTGCCCGCAATGTGAGGGGCATCGGCTACGGGGGATGGGGATCGGAACCGAACGCTTGGAGCAGGAGATAAGGACCTTATTTCCAGAGACGCAGGTGGGCAGGATGGATCGGGACACGACCAGGCGGAGGCGCTCCCATCAGCAGATTCTGAAAAGGCTGGAATCCGGGAAGATCGACGTCTTAGTTGGAACGCAGATGATTGTCAAAGGTCATGATTTTCCAAATGTGACCTTTGTGGGTGTTATCTCGGCGGATACGTCACTTCACTTTCCTGACTTCCGCTCGAGTGAGAGAACGTTTCAGCTTCTCACCCAGGTGGCAGGAAGGGCAGGAAGAGGGGAAGCCCTTGGAGAAGTGGTGATACAGACCTTTAATCCAGACCATTACAGCATCCTGAAGGCAAAGGATCATGACTTCATCGGGTTCTATCAGGAAGAGATCCCATTCAGAAGGGCTCTGGAATATCCTCCCTTCTCCCGACTGATCAATTTCAGGCTGGTTGGAAACAGTGAAAAAAGGACGAAGGTCATTGCAGAAGAGATGGGGAGGATTGGGCAATCCCTATTAAAGAAAGGATATCGAAAAGGGATAGAGATCTTGGGGCCAAGTACTGCTCCGTTTGGGAAAATGAGGGGAAAATTTCGTTGGCAAATGTTGGCAAAAGGAAAGAGTGTTCAGTTGCTTCACCAATTTGCACAGGAACTGGCAATTCGATTAGAGGAAAAGATAAAAGGTAGAGGTGTGAATCTGGATATTGATGTCGATCCTGTCTTCATTCTATAATGGACAGACTTCGGGGCTTCGCCCCAATTGGAATATTGGAAGAGTGGAATATTGGGATATTCAGTGATCAATGGGCAATGGTCAATAATCAATGATCATTGAGAATTGGAAATTGATGATTGCTCATTGAAGATTTAAGTAACCCATTATTCCATCATTCCAAGATTCCATCATTCCAATTAATTTAGGAGATTATTATGATCGATCGAGCGCATGGTTATTTCGATAGGGGAAAGGAGACAATGTCGAAGGACGAAAGAGAGGCCTATTTGAAGAAGAGGCTCTCTGAAATCCTTCGTCACGGATATCGTCATTCAAAGGCGATTCGGTCGAGGTTTGATGCAATGGGTTTAAAACCGGAAGCAGTAAAGGATCTGACCGACTTGGAGAAACTGCCCATCACGAAGAAGGCAGATTTAGTCACCTCTCAAAAGGACACCCCTCCATTTGGAGGGTTTGAGGTCACCCCAAGGAAAGGGGTGAGAAGGATTTATATCTCACCCGGACCGGTGTTTGAACCTGGAGAGTGGGATTATAAGGATATTCGCTGGGCTCAGGCCCTCTATGCCTGCGGGATGAGAAAAGGGGATATCGTTTTGAATACCTTCAACTATCACCTTACACCCTTAGCCTTCATGCTCGATGAGTCACTCCAAATGCTGGAGGCAACGGTCGTCCCCGTTGGTCCAGGAAATCTCTCCATGCAGATCCAGCTGATGCGACAACTCCATGTGACGGGATTCCTGGGAACGCCCAGTTTCCTCATGTCCCTGACAGAGGCCGCAGAGGGGATGTTCCTTGACATTAAAAGGGATCTTTCTCTCAAGGCCGCCTTTGTCGGTGCAGAAATGTTTCCAGAATCGCTCCGGCAGAAGTTGGAAGGGAGACTCGATATCTTCCTCCGACAGGCTTATGGCACTGTGGATGTGGGTTGTCTTGGATACGAATGCTTGGAGAAGAATGGGATGCACATCCCCGAAGACGTGATGGTTGAGATCGTTGACACGGAAACGGGAAGGCAATTAGAAATCGGTGCGACGGGAGAAATCGTGGCGACCCCCTTCAATAAAGTCTTTCCGATGATTCGGTTTGCCACTGGAGACCTCTCCTATCTGATTGAAAATCCATGTTCGTGCGGTCGAACTTCGATGCGTCTTGGAAAAATTCTGGGCCGAACAGATCAGGTGACAAAGGTTTGGGGAATCTTCATCCATCCCTGGCAGGTTGATGAAGTAATGGCAAGATTCCCTGTGGTAGCTAATTATCAGGTGGTAGTGAACAGAAAAGAATATCGTGACGAAATGATGATTTATGTCGAGTTGAAGGAGGAAGTAACGGACAAGATCGGGTTGAAGCGTAGGCTGGAGGGAGAGTTCCAGGAGATCCTCAAAGTAAAGGGTGAGGTGGTGATTGTCCAGAAAGGGGGTATTCCGGATCGAGCTAAAAAGATAGATGACCGGAGGATCTGGGAGTAAAAGGGATGGGGAACGAAACAAAGATTAAAGTTGGCGGGATTATGGCGAGCACTGGGTTAGCCATGGTAAGTATCTTATCTGTTCCAGACCGCCCCGATGTTGCAGGGACGATTCTTCATGCGATGGGAAAAAATAATGTCAATATCGAATTCGTTGTTCTCAGTAGCGACGTAGAAGGCAACGGAAACATGACTTTCTGCATTGATCAGAAGAATTTAGAGGCAGCCATAGGGGTTTTGGAGGGGATCAAGCCTCTGATTGAAGCGAGAGGAATTTCTTACCATCCCAATGTGGCCATGATCAGTGTCTTCGGTCCCCATTTTAGAGAGAGGCCCATGATCTCCGGATTGATGTTCAATGCCCTTGGGACATCGGGGATCAATATCTTGGCGATCAGCACTTCCATCTCCAGTTGCTCCTGCCTGATTCAAGCGGATCAGACAGAGGACGCGATGAGGGCCCTTCATCAAACCTTTGAGGCTCCCCATCAAATCACTAAATTTGCACCTTGATAAAAATATTAGTGTGATGTATAGGGGAAAAGGGTTAGAAGCCAGTTTAGTTTTGGGTCAAAGGGTTAGGGTTAAAGAGTTGTGGCCAAAGGCATAACCCATCGACAAAACTGGCCTCCTTACCCTATCCTTTACCCTTTTTTAGCTGAGGATGGAAATCCAGTATTGTGAGGTCTGTGGAGCTCTCCTTGACCAGAACTTCTTTGAATTCTGCTATCAATGCAGAAAATATATTTGTTTCGATCTCACGGGGAAAGAACAGGCCTGTGCGAAGTCCCATCCCAATCATATCGGATATTATTATTGTCCAACTTGCCGGGATGATCTCTTCCTTTGCAGAGATTGCGGCCGATACAAGACGAGAGGAGGGCGTTTCCCCCTCAAGGATCATCTTTGTGAAGAGTGTCAAAATAGATAAAGCAATGTCAAATGTCAAAGCTCAAGGTTCAAAAGAAGTTCAAATTCCAAATTTCAAATATAAAAACATTTCACATTGAGTCATTTGACATTCATTTGGCATTTGCCTGCCTGCCGAAGCCTCGGCTCAGGCAGGGATTTTGACATTTGAAATTTTATTTACAGGGAGTTGTTATGGAAAAGGCCCTTGAGAAATTAGCTGAGCAGATCCTCTCCTTTGACGAAGCCTCCCTGGTCCATCTGAGGGAGAAGTACCGTTTGCGGATTGAACATTTTGATGGGACAAAGGATTGGGAGAAAGCGGTGATCATCTACTGCATCATCAATGCCGTCAGCATGAAGAATACCCTCTTCAATGAAAATATACTGAAAAGGAAGAAGGAAAAAGAGGAAAGATCACCGAAGAAACATCCTGGTCTGAAACGAGTGAAATAGCAAATGAGGCTTCTCCCTCTTCTCGTCTTCTGGTGTCTCTGGTTCCTTAACTTTTCCACCCGGGCCGCCTTTGCACCGATCCTTCCCTTAATTGAAGATTATCTTTCCCTTTCTCATGGGAAGGCCGGTGGGCTCTTTTTTTCCCTCTCCATTGGGTACGGCCTGTCCGTTTTGGTCGTCGGGAGATTCGCACACATCCTGGGATACAAGAGACTGGTGGTGGCCGGGTTCATTGGCACATGCCTCGTATTCGTAGGTATTCAATGGGCAGGGGATTATCTCACTTTCCATATTCTCTTCTTTCTTCTGGGGATTGCCACAGGACCCTATCTTCCGTCTATTATACCTATGATTACAGACACTGGGGGAAGGCTATCGGATTTCATGACTCCGCTGCCAGTCTCTCCTTCTTTGCCATCCCTATTCTCGTCGCCTTTGGGCTGCGCTTCCTCTCCTGGCAGCAACTCCTCCTCATCTTGGGAATCGCCTCTCTGCTCTTCCCCATCTATTTCTGGAAAGTTTCCGTCGAACCCAAGAAGGAGATGCCTTGGTCTGAGGGCCACTATGTCGACCTCTTCAAAAAGAAGAAGATCTGGATTATGGGCCTCCTCTGGGTATTCGCTGCAGGCTCCTGTTTGGGGATCTATTCCATCCTTCCCCTCTACCTGATCAAAGAACGAGGGATTGAATTACATTTTGCCAACACCCTGTTTGGGGTATCCCGTTTTGGTGGGGTCTTCGTCTCTATCCTCATCGGTTTTCTGACAGATCGTTATGGATATCGGAGAATGCTCACAGTCAGTCTTTTGGCGACCGGACTAAGTACCATCTGCCTCTCTGCCGCCTCCACCCTGCCTTTGATCCTGATCACCCTCCTTCTTCAGGCCACCTTCTCCCTCGCCTTCTTTCCGGTAGGCCTTGTAGCCATATCAAAGTTCACCTCCCTTTCGGAACGGTCGATGGGTACCGGTGTTGTTCTTTCCATGGGGGTGATCTTCGGAATGGGCAGTACCCCTCTTGTTCTGGGTGTGATCGCGGACCATTTCAGCTTCAAAGTGGGAATCCTGGGGTTGGGGGTTTTGACAACCCTATCGTCTTTCGCTGTGAGACTCTTAGAAGAGAAATAGGGGAGAAGGATAAAGATTGTGATCATCGGAGCCGCCTGAAGGAGCCTTGTCAAAACCTCAATGCAAGGCAGAAAGGTATTTGACCGTTAAATCTCGGTAACCCCACAAATTTTTTAAAGAATCACGGGACAAGAATGTCCCGCCTATTGGGATAGATAGGATTTTCTAACCCCGCATGAGATCGTAGGATATGGGTGACCAAAATAGAAGGGCCTCCGGATTCCAGAAAGAACTCATCCAAAGGGGAGTCGTCCTCTATCTCCTTCTCTATTCCAAGGTCGGTCCGGAGACTTGACAAAGTGAATTTTCTTATAGTATAATGTGAAGAGATTTCACAAGGAGGCTGGTATGGAGCTAAACGAACCCCTGATACGCACGGGGCATCCCCCCCATTCTCGGATTAAGAAAAAAATTGGTATCGTTCTCTCCCGTATTCTCCTTAAGGTCGCCCTCTTCATTGTCATCTTCATCATCACCTTTCACCTCCCCATTTTTCCCCCTGGAATCAAGTACCTCCCCTTCGGAATCCAGGACAAGGAGCAAATCATAGAGGAGATCCTTACGGTGTTGGAGAGGCACCAGACAGGGTTGGCCAATGTGACGAAGGAGGAACTTGCAGAGGTCATCTATGAGGAGGCTACCCATTATAATCATGACCCAAAATTCATCCTGGCTCTCATCGCTATTGAGAGTTCCTTTCGCAACTGGTCTGTTTCCGAACAGGGTGCCAAAGGGTTGATGCAGATCATGCCTTATGTGGCAGAACAGATTGCCCATGAACTGGGAATCGAATGGAGCGGGGACCGCACCCTTTTCAACCCCTTTCTCAACATAAGAATGGGAATTTACTATCTTTCTCAGTTGATCGTCGATTTTGACGACCTGGGAGTTGCCTTAACTGCTTATAATTATGGCCCCACCTATGTGAAAGGCCTCATAGAGAGAAAACAAACAATTCCTGTCAGCTATTACCATAGAATCCTCACCGTCTACCGAGACTTATAAGCATGCATGGAGGGGGATCCCTCACAAGGGGAATCCCCCCTCTTCCTCAGGTTATTATTCCTCCCATATCTTTAATAGAATTCCATAAGATTTTGTGATAATTTATCATTAGGTGCGGGAATAAAAGTACTTGGTTTCAAGGTTGGAACAAAGACGCCGGTTTGGGTAAAGGTTATTTCTTTGGCCTTTGTCTTTCCCGACATGACATTCTGACCCTAAACTAAACAGATTTCCTAGCCTTTATCCAAAAGACCGTTTTCATGTTTCGTAGTGATTCTAAAATGGCTTTCATCCCTTCCTATATCGGTCTTTTTAAAAAAGGGGAACTCAGCCAGAGGATCAATCTCTTGAACGAACTCCTCAAGGAGTGTCGGCTCTGCCCGAGGGAATGTCAGGTCAATCGTCTGGATGGAGAGGTTGGATACTGCGGAGCTGGGTCGGAGCTGATGGTCTCCAGTGCCTTTCCCCATTTCGGCGAGGAGCCCCCCTTGGTTGGGTATCACGGTTCAGGAACCATCTTTTTTACCCACTGCAACCTTCGTTGTATTTTCTGCCAAAATTACGACATCAGCCATCTGGGAAAAGGGGAGCCCATTACCCCCTCTGATATGGCACGAGCCATGCTGAGACTCCAGAATATGGGTTGTCACAACATCAACTTCGTCACCCCCACCCACTATACCCCTCAGATCGTGGCCTCTCTTGCAGAGGCAATTGAGAGAGGCCTTTGCATTCCCATTGTCTATAACTGCTCTGGATATGAATCGATTGAGGTGATTCAGCTCTTAGAAGGGGTGATCGACATTTATATGCCCGATGCAAAATACATGGATGAGAAATTTTCAAAACAGTTCTCCAATGCTCCAGACTACCCAGAGGTCATAAGAAAGGTTCTCAAAGAGATGCACCGCCAGGTAGGGGATCTTATGACCAATTCCATTGGGATTGCTGAAAGAGGACTCCTGATCAGACACTTGGTGATGCCTGGGGGGGTAGCCTCTTCCGAAGCGGTTTTAAAGTTTATCGCCGAGGAGATCTCTGTTCACTCTTATATCAACATCATGGATCAATATCGGCCTGAATACCAAGCCTATGAATATTCTGAGATCAGCCGTCGGATCACCCATAAGGAGTATATGGAGGCGATCCAAATCGCTAAGCGCCTCCATCTCTATCGCGGGTTTTGAGTGGAACTGAAAAAGATTCTCCGAGAGATCCAATCCCTTAAAAAGAAAGTTCAATACCTCTCCAAAGAGATCGAATCGATCAAGACCATCTCCTTGGAGGATTCCTCCTCTGTGGAGACGATGCTGAGGATGAGGGGGATAAAGCTCTTCCGAAAGAATCCTACGGATCGCCTCTTCTTCCCTCCCGATCTTCTCCCTTTTCATAAGACTCGATTTTACGAGATGATGAAGAAATATTCCTTTCGTCTTGTCCTGAGGGATATGATCAAATACCAGGATCGGTTTCACATCCAGGATCTGACCCACTACTGTTCTTCAAAGGTGGTCCAGGGATACTGCGACCTGCTGTGTGAGATGGGAATGATAGTAAAAAGTGGGAAGGGTGGTTATCGAACTCGCCTCTCCCCTCTCTACAGTTTTGGGCCCACCTTGGAGTGGTTCATCGCTGAGGTATTTAAAAGGGAGTTTGCCTCTCCTGCAATTTATGGGGTCAGCTTGAAGAAGACCCCATCCGGTGGTGACTACGATGTCATCACCTCTTGGAACCGAAGGCTGGTCTATGTGGAGGTGAAATCTTCTCCCCCCAAGGGGGTAGAATCGAGCGAGGTTTCCACCTTCTTCTCAAGAATCGAAGACCTCCTGCCAGAGATGGCCATTCTCTTTAATGATACCCAATTGAGAATGAAGGATAAACTGGTCGTGATGTTTGAGGAGGAATTGGAAAGGAGGTATAGAGGGGAATCGAAGACTCTCTATCCGGTAGAGAGGTTGATTGAGGAACTCTTCCATGTTCAGCATCGCATCTTCATTGTCAATAGCAAAAAGGATGTTGTGGAGAATTTTCAGATCTGTCTCAAACACTATCTCCAATACGGGGCCAAAAGGCCATGAACTGCGAAGGCCATATGGTAGGGAACGGTTTCAAACCGTTCCCTACAGGGCTCCATGCTCACCCCTCTGCGCTGTGCGGTTTATAGAATTTATCTAAGGACTGAGATATGAAAAATAAGGAACTCGCAGACCTCTTCGAGAAGATGGCCGACATTTTGGAATTTAAGGGTGAGAATCCTTTTAAGATCAGTGCCTACCGAAAGGCCTCCCGAATCATCAGGGATCTTACCCAAGACATCGAGGACATTACTGAGAGCGGAAAACTGAAGGATGTCCCTGGAATTGGCGAGGGGATGGCTCAGAAAATTATGGAATATCTAAAGACAGGAAAGGTCTCTAAGTTTGAGGAGGTTAGAAAGGGAGTACCGGATGAATTAATCGCCATCATGGATATCCCTGGGATGGGGCCCAAGACCTTGTCGATGCTTCATAAAGAGAAGGGGATCAGTAACCTCTCGCAGATGGAAAAGGCAGTGGAGGACGGTTCCCTTGTAGGCCTTCCAGGGATCGGTGAAAAGAAGGTCGAAAACATCAAGCGGGGAATCCAACTCCTCAAACAGAGCAAGGGCAGGATGAATTTGGGTATCGCCTTTCCCGTGGCCAAGCAGATTGTGGAAACCCTGAGGGAAAAGACAGGGTCGAGAAAGATTGAATGGGCAGGCTCCCTTCGAAGGATGAGGGAGAATATCGGAGATATCGACATTTTGGCTACGGGTCCAAATCCAGAGAAGATCGTTCATACCTTCACCCATCTCTCTGAAGTAAAAGAGATCTTGGCTTCTGGAGAGACCAAGGCATCGGTCATTGTGGAGGGAGGGATCCAGATCGACCTCCGTGTTGTGGAAGAAGACTCCTATGGTGCTGCTCTCCAATATTTCACTGGATCAAAGGGCCACAACATCCATCTGAGAGGGATCGCTAAAGCCCGAGGGATCAAGATCAATGAATACGGCGTGTTTAAGGGAAAGAAGAAGATCGGAGGAAAGGAAGAAAAGGATGTTTACCGCGCTTTGGGAATGGATTGGATCGAACCCGAACTTCGCGAAGACCGCGGAGAGATCGAAGCCAGCCAGGATGGCCACCTTCCAAAACTGATAGAACAATCCGAAATCAAAGGGGACCTTCACGTCCACTCCAAATGGAGTGATGGTACCTCCACAATTGAAGAGATTGCCAGAGCAGCTCAGAAGAGAGGCTATCAATATCTGGCGATCTGTGATCACTCAAAATCCCTCAAGATTACCCATGGACTCGATGAATTGAGATTGATGAAACAGATCGAAGAGATCGATCGCATTAATGAGAAGATGAAAGGCTTTCAACTTCTTAAAGGGACCGAGGTCGATATCCTTTCCGATGGGAAGTTGGACCTCTCTGAAAAGGTATTGGAGAAGCTTGACCTGGTCGTGGCAGCGGTCCACAGTGGTTTTAAGCAAGATAAGGAGAGGATGACGAAAAGGATCATTCGAGCCATAGAAGACCCTCTTGTCCATGTCGTCGCCCATCCTTCTGGCAGACTATTAGGGGCGAGGGATCCCTATGAGGTCGAGATAGAGCAAGTAATGGAGGCTGCGAAGCAACACAGCAAAGCGTTAGAGATCAATGCTTACTTCGAGCGCCTCGATTTGGACGACATCCATTGCCGTAAAGCAAAGGAGATGGGAATCCGAGTGGCGATCGGAACCGATTCCCACCATCTGGATCAGATGTGGATGATCAGTCTGGGAGTGGCTGTCGCAAGGCGGGGATGGCTCGAACCCATTGACGTCCTCAATACCCTTCCTCTCAAAGAAATTCTGAAGTGGTCTCGTAGTGTCAGGGATTAGGGTTAGGTCCAATCTAATCCCAAAAACCGAACCCCGAACCCCTGAATTTAAAACCAATGGAAGGTTTGTCTGATCTCGTCAACGAATTGGGGAAACGGAGCAGGAGTGAAGGAGAGGATAAATGCCAGAAAAGCCATTCCTCCCATCAATTTCCTCTTCCAATCGAGCGGCGTTTGGTCATCCAATGGGGCTGGGTGTCGGAAGCCGAAGAGAATGATGAGAATGAGCAGGAGAAGCCATCCAGGGTTATAGAAGATGGTGATGAAGGCCATGAGAGCGATGGCGAGGAGGAAAATAGCCCGACTCTTCCTCCCAAAGAGGGCATAGGCAATGTGGCCTCCATCTAACTGTCCCACGGGTAGAAGGTTGAGGGCAGTGACAAATAGGCCAACCCATCCTGCATATCCAATGGGATGAAGGATCACATCGTAATTTTCAGGAACCTCACCCATGACCAAACGCTGGATGAAAAAGAAGAGGAGAGGATCTCCTAGACGGATCGTCCCTTCTTTAAGGTGTGAGGTAGGAATCACCTCGGAAAGCCTTAAGCCAATCACAATGGCAGGGATGCTGAGGATAAGGCTGGTCAAAGGCCCTGCCACACCTGTGTCGAAAAGGGTCTTTCGAGACGAGACGGTGCTCTCCATACGAATTACGGCGCCCAATGTCCCAAAAGGTGAAAAGGGAAAAGGCAAAAAAAAAGGCAATGTCGCCCTGATCCCATACCTTTGGGACATGAAATAGTGGCCCATTTCATGTCCCAGAAGGATCAGCATAATCGTGATGGAATAAGCAGGGCCTCCAACAATTAACGTGGAGGCCACCGTTAAAATGAAAAGAACGATATGGATGATATTTCGTCGCATGGAAACCAGTTATTTCTTTTTCTTATGGCGATCCCGATCCAATTGTTTTTTGTGTTTGTGCTTTCTCATCTTCTTCCGTCGTTTCTTGACCACGCTTCCCATAATCTCTCCTTTTTGATCTTCTCATGGTTTAATCCAAGCATGAAGCCCCCCCCTCACCCTCTCCCTCTCCTCTCCGGGCCAGAGGCTCTTCCAAGCCGGAGGCCGCCAGGGGAGAGGAAATTTAACGGGGCAATCCACTCAAAATTCCCTTCCCCTTGATGGGGGAGGGGAAGGTCGCCGACGCGCCATAGCTGCTTTGGCGACGGCGCGGTGGGGGTGAGCCATCAATCAACAATCACATTGGTCTGGGTTCTCAGTACACCGGAGAGTCCTTGAATCTTGGTGACGATGAAGTCGCCAAGAATATTGATGTCCGGAGCCTCCACCAGAACGATCACATCATAAGGGCCAGTCGTCGCATTGGCCCGTTTCACCCCCTGTATCTTTGCCGCCTCTTTCGCCACATCTCTGGCGGCTCCTGCCGTGCACTCGATAAAGACATAAGCAGAAATCGGCATGGGATCACCTCCTTCAAAACAAAAGAATATCTCAAACCCCTTTCAATTTCAAGTGTAAAGTATACCCGGTAAGATGCTCCCCCTCTATTGGTTTTTAAAGGCCCTTGCCGCTTTAATCGATCAATATCTCCTCAAGCTTAAGCCTTTTTCTTGGTGGAGGAGACTCATCCGGATATCCGATCGGCAATAAAGCAACGACGTGAATGTTCTCATCCCAGCGGAATAGGTCTCTAATATTCTTTTCGTCAATTAATCTTACCCAACAGGTTCCCATACCAAAATCCAATGCCCTTAAAACAATATGTTCAATAGCAATGGCAACATTAAAACCAATTCTTGAAGTCATCTGTTCAAGGGTCATCGATTTCATCTGGTGAACTCGATCGAGGATGATCTTTACAATTCTGTCTTCAACGGCTTTGATCCGTCCGAGATCCTGAATGCCTGAAACGGTTCCATCCAGGTATCCTTTTATGTCTGCACAACAAACGATGACGACAGGTGCTTTAGCGATAAAGGATTGGTCGTAGGCAGCCTGTGCTAATTTTTCCTTTGTTTCTTGATCCTTAACAATTTTGAATCGCCAGGGTTGGGCATTTGAACCGGAAGGGGACAGTCGGGCAGCATCTAAGAGTGCGGTGATATATTCGTCGGGAATTGGATCGGGTTTAAAACTTCGTATGCTTCGTCTTTGTTCTATCGCATCTTTAACGGTCAGCATGGTCGTTCATCCTTCCTTTTGTCATCTTGTAACTCAAAACAGGAATTCGTCTGCAAATTTATTATTTGAATAAGAGTTTTGGGATCACCAGCGTCAGCCAGGGCCAATAGGTGATGAGGAGAACGGTGGCGAAGTTAACACCGAGGTAGGGAAGGAGGGGTTTCGCCACCTCCGAAATAGTCACCTTCCCGATGCTGCAGCCAATGAAGACTCCAAGGCCAACAGGCGGCAAGAAGAGGCCAATCCCCATATTGGCGATCAGGATGATCCCAAAATGGACCGGATCAATTCCAAACTGGGTTGCAATCGGAAGGAGGATGGGCACAGTCATGATGAGTGCCGGGACCCCCTCTAACACTGCGCCCAGGAGGAGAAAGGCCATGTTGATGATTAAGAGGAAGAGAATCCTTCCTCCTCCCAGAGAGTGGATTAAATTGGCGAGGGCCTGGGGAACCTGCTCCCGAGTAAGAATCCAGGCAAAGACGGAGGCCATCCCCACCATGATCATCACTTTTCCGGTGACGATCCCTGTTTCTAAAAGGATCTCCAAGAGTTTTGAAATGGTAACCTCCCGGTAGACGAACATACTGATCACAAGGCCATAGGCGACGGCTAAGACAGCGGCCTCCGTGGGCGTGCAGATTCCACCAAGAATGCCGCCAAAGATAATGATGGGCATGAGGAGGGCCAAAAGGGATTCCTTGAAGGCCTGGGCAAGCGGTTTTACCCCTGGCCACTGGCCCGGCGCCACGCCAGCCCGACGTGCCTGAATATTCAGCTGGATCATCAGAGCGGCCGCCATGACAAAGGCCGGAAGGAACCCCCCGGCAAAGAGTGCTCCGATAGAAACATTCGCAACGCCTCCGTAAACCACCATGGCAATACAGGGGGGCACCAGAATGCCCATGCCACAGGCGGCGCAGACAATGGCCGTTGCCCGGGCCGGGGTATAACCTACCTGGTTCATGGCTGGTATCATGATAGAACCGATGGCCGCTGTATCCGCCGCTGTGGAGCCCGATATTCCTGAAAAGAAGATCTCCGAAACGATGGAAACCACCCCAAGACCGTTTCTGAAATGGCCAACCAGAGCACGGGCCAGATTGACGAGCCGGAGTGAGATCCCGCCTGTATCCATCAATGCTCCTGCCAGAATGAAAAAAGGAACGGCAAGAAGGGGGAAGGAGTCGGAGCCTGTGAAGATCTTCTGCGGCACGATGACGAGAGGGATGTTTCCCTTCATCAGGAGGCCAAGAATGGAGGCAAGCCCCATACTGAAAGCGATGGGTACGTTGATGGCCACAAAAGCAATGAAGGCGATACTGAGAATGAGACCCATGTAATTAAAACCATAATGTCAAATGACAAAGCCCAAATGTCAAATTAAATCCAAAGCCAAAATGTCTTAACTCAAGACTTCGGTCTTGATGATAATTAATCCTGAAAGGGCTGAGTTACATAATCTTGGAATTTGACATTCATTTGACATTTGGCATTTGAAATTTGGACTTATTTATTTGCCGCATCTTTAATAATGATCACCATGAGATGGATGGCCATAAGCGCTGCTCCAACAGGGAGACAGGCATAGGCCCAACTCATAGAAATTCCCATTGCAGGAGATTCCTGGAGGACTGTCTTCTGCACCAGGGTGATCCCCTGGATAAGGATGACAAGGACGACGGCCCCCATCAGAAGATGAACCAAAAACTCCATGTATCGCTTGGCCTGCTTCGGAAGCATCCGGAAGATAATGTCGAGCCCGAAATGGCCTCGTTTTTGAAGACCAAGGGTGGCCCCGAGAATTGAGAGCCAGACAAACAGGAAGCGAGCCAGTTCTTCGGACCAGTGAAGGGGTTGAGTTAAAACATAGCGATAAACCACCTGAAGAAAGACGACCACGGTCATGACCACGACGAGTGCGATCAGGCCCGCAGCCTCTCCTTTGGCCAGGATATGATCGAACCTTGTCAGGGCACGGACGAAGATATTCATAATTCTCAAAAAAAATAAGATAAGAAATTTCCTCTCCCCTTGCGGGAGAGGATTGAGGTGAGGGGGTCGAATGATGTCCACCCTCACCCCAGCCCTCTCCCATGAAAGGGAGAGGGGATAGGTAAGGTTTTATTTCGTGGTGATGATCTTATCGATCGTGTCCTTCCCGAACTGAGCCTCGAACTCCTTATAAACAGAAGCGGCCGCATCCTGGAACGACTTCTTGTTTGGCGTGGTCACCTGCATTCCTTTCGCCTTGAGCTCAGCGATTTGCTTCGCTTCAGAATCACGAAGCAAGTTTCGTTCATAAGTGGCACATTCAATGGCTGTATCATCTATGATCTTCTGTATATCTTTTGGAAGTGCATTATAGGCCTTTAAACTCATCAGAAGAGGAGTGGGAGAATAGAAGTGGCCGGTCAGTGAGAGGTATTTCTGAACTTCAGCGATTTTTTGGTGGTAGATGATGGCGATGGGGTTCTCCTGAGCATCGATCGTCTTCTGCTGAAGCGCTGTGTAGACCTCACTCCATGCCATAGGGGTAGGGCTTGCTCCGAAGGCCCGGAAGGAGGCGAGATGGACCTTGTTCTCCATCGTCCGGATTTTGATCCCTTTTAGATCCTCAGGCTTCTCAATAGGTCGCACATTGTTGGTGATCTGACGAAACCCGTTTTCCCAGAAAGCAAGTCCCTTAATACCCTTGGGAGCAAATGCTCCAAGGAGATCTTTGCCGATTGGGCCATCGAGCACTTTATAAGCATGTTCCCGGTCCCGGAAGAGAAAGGGCAGGTCTACAACGAACATTTTTGGGACAAACCCTCCTAATGGACCTGTGGAGGTAACGACCAAGTCCATAGTTCCGAGTTGGAGTCCTTCAACCATATCTCGCTCGTTACCAAGTTGCGTGGAAGGGTAGACATCGATCTTTACTTTATTTCCTGTCCTCTGAGCTATGAGTTCTGCGAATTTTACGGCACCGAGATGATAGGGATGTTCGGGAGCTACGGCATGGCCGAGCTTCAGGCTCACTGCCTTTTCCTGGCATGTACCCGAATCAATCCGGGCCGCGGTTAGAATGAAAATTGTCAACAGTGCAACGTTTAATAAGAATGTCCGTCTCATCATTTTTCCCTCCTTATAAGAATTTTGAAATCATCCTTAACCTGAACCTTAGCCTTAACCTTTGATCTTACTCATTTCTTTTTCATCGATATGGAAACTGTGCTGGTCTGTTGGGAACGTTCCTTTCAACACCTCCCCTCTGTATTCTTGAAAGGCCTTGAGCATCAGTTCGCTTAGATTAACATATCGCTTTGCAAACTTTGGCGTGAAGCGATCGAAGAGTCCCAGCATATCGTGGACGACCAATACCTGTGCATCGCAGTGAATTCCAGCTCCGATGCCAACCGTCGGGACCTTCAAACGTTCTGTGATCCTCTTTGCAATGGGGGCAGGAATCGCTTCGAGCAGAACGGAGAAAGCTCCTGCATCTTCCAGCAGTACTGCGTCGTCAATGATCTTCTGTGCGGCCTGGGCATCTTTACCCTGCACCTTAAATCCCCCAAGCATTGAGATGGTCTGAGGGGTCAGCCCAATATGTCCCATAACCGGTATACCAGCTTTGACGATTGCCTGAACAATATCCTTCACACTGGCGCCTCCTTCCAACTTCACTGCATCGGCTCCTCCTTCTTTCATAAATCGGCCGGCATTGAAAATGGCATCCCTTTCAGAAGTGTTATAGGACATGAAGGGCATATCTCCGATGATCAGAGCAAACTTAGCTCCCCGAGTGACTGCTTTTGTATGATGGATCATTTCATCCATGGTCACAGGAATGGTATTCTCATAACCCAGGACCGTCATCCCCAGGGAATCACCTACCAGAATGATCTCGATCCCGGCCCGGTCTTCGAGCAGAGCCATGGGATAGTCATAAGCAGTGAGCATGCTGATCCTTTTCCCTTCATTCTTCATTGCCTGAATATCTACGGGAGTAATTTTTTTACGGTCCATCTTTTTCTCCTTTCGTCATCTGTTCTCCTCACCCTCCCCTCCATCCCCTCCCGTCAAAGGAGGGGAAAAGAAAATTCCCTCTCCCTTGGTGCCTGCCTGCGCGAAGCCGCTTCGGCGAAGGCAGGGGAGAGGGTACGGGTGAGGGGGATTGATCTAAAATCTTTTTTCAATCACTTTAATCAGATGGGTGATCATTTGGTTGTAGGGAACAGAGATCCCTAAACGCTCTGCCTCTCTCACGACCGCGCCATTGATCGCATCGATCTCGGTTCTCCGTTTGCGGTCAAGATCCTGGCCCATGGAACAGCGGTTTTCTCTGGTTGCCTCGATGACCGCTTTGACTCTCTCGATGGGGCTGGTCTCGATCTGAATTCCCTTCCTCTTTGCAACCTCCACTGTCTCGGAGACAAGCGCCTCCAACAATCTCAGCGTTTCGGGATGATCTAAAATCTCACCATTCTTTAATCCGGTGATGGCGGCCAGGGCATTGAGTCCCGCATTGACGAAGAGTTTCTCCCAGACGAGGTCATGGATATGGGAAGAGACCCCGGTTTCGATTCCGGCTTTTTGAAATATCCGGGCGATTTGATTGACTCGATCTGTCATCCTGCCATCCAGTTCACCAAGATAGGTCTTACCCCATCCAGCATGGCGAATATGACCTGGTCCCAATAATGTGGCCCCCTGCCCCGTGACACCAAGTACAACCTTTTTTCGTCCTACCTGCTTACAAATGGCCTCTTCATTTCCAAGGCCGTTCTGTAAAGTGAGAAAGACCGTATTTTCATCTTGCAAAACAAGGGCATCTGAGACAGCCTTTTCCGTATGGTAAGTCTTAACAAAGATGAGGACGAGGTCTGCTTTTCCAAGGGAGGCCGCATCCGTAGTAGCATTCACATGGATAGTTTGCGCCTTTCCCCTCTCTTCCATGGTAAGACCTTTTGAGCGAATGGTATCAATGTGATCTTTCCAGATGTCGACGAGCCAGACCTCCTCTCCCGAAAGGGTGAGGAGTCCTCCAAAAAGACTTCCCATGGCACCCGCACCCATGATCACCGTTTTCATTTTATCTCCCATTCCTGTTTAGGCAAAAATTAACATGGGTTGATCGAAAAAACAAGAAAGTGTTAGAAAGAAACTTCTTTTTTTAACGGCCTTGGGAAAAAGATATTGGGTTAGGGGGTAAGAAGCGGCCTTCCCAGTAGGTTTGGTTAAAATGAAAATTTTTAAATCTAAATAAAAAATTGTTGACAACGTTCTCGATCTATATTATTTAAAAATCATGGTCATTGAAGACATCAAACATGAGGTCAAGAAGCTTCATATCGGAAAGAAGATACGGGATCTCAGGAAGAAGGCAGGCCTCGTCCTTCAAGATCTTTCGAACCGAACGGGTCTCTCCAAATCTCTTCTCTCCCAAATTGAGAAAGAGGTAGTCTCCCCTCCCATTGCCACTCTATTAAAGATCTCAAAGGCATTAGGCGTGAATATCAGCTTTTTCTTTCAGAACGATGATTCTGAGAAAAGGGTGATCCTTGTCCGAAGCAACGAAAGCAAGGTGATCGACTCTCGATATTTCGGCAGGGAGGAGAGTGGCTATTATTATGAGGCCCTTGCGTACAAAAAATCCAAGAAATATATGGAGCCTTTCTTGGTAGAGTTTAAGAGGAAAAGAGCTGAGAAATTATCCTACTTTAGCCATGAAGGAGAAGAATTCATCTATCTATTAGAAGGAACCCTTGAATTCAGGACAGAAAGCGAGCAATATGTCCTGTATCCAGGAGATTCCCTCTATTTTGAGTCCTTTATCCCCCATGCTTATCGGGCCATGGGGAGGAGAAATGCGAAAGCTTTAACCGTGGTCTATCCTGCACGATAAAATTTCTTCAGGGTCTTTAGGTTAGGGTGAGGAAGCCCGTTTGGTTTAGTGTTATGGGGTTAAGGTGATAGAGTTAAAGATAAAGGTTTTAAGACAAAAGACATAACCCAACTACGAAACTGGCATCTTAACCCTAACCTTTGAACCGAAGACATTTTAATGAGGTGAGAGATGATTGAAGTACGATTTCATGGAAGGGGTGGACAAGGAGCTCAGGTGGCATCCAAAGTGCTGGCCGTTGCCTTTTTCCATGAGGGGTTCTATGTCCAGTCTTTCCCTGCCTTTGGGGTAGAGAGGCGAGGGGCTCCTGTGATGGCCTTCTTAAGGGTCGATCAACAACCCATTCAATTGAGGGTCAATATCTATGAACCTGATCATATCGTGGTCTTAGATCCTACGTTGATCGGGGCGGTCGATGTAACATCCGGGCTTAAACAGAATGGTTGGATCCTGATCAATTCAAGCCAACCCCCTGAAGCATTTAATCGCCTGAAACCTTTTCAAACGGCCACGGTGGATGCAACCTCCATTGCCATTCGAAATGGCTTAGGTTCTCGGACGAACCCGATCGTCAATACAGCCATCTTGGGAGCCTTTTCGAAGGTGACCAGTCTTGTAAAGATCGACTCCATCGCCCTCTCCATCCGAGAGGAGGTTCCTTCGAAAAAAGGAGAGAACGCCCAGGCGGCAAGAGAGGCTTATCAGGAAGTGAAGTTTTAGTCTTCAGGAGTTCTGAAATGTCAAATCAAATCATTTTCAATAAAGTCTCTGAAATGCCCGAGATCTCTATTTCCCGTGGGCATATGGACTGGAATAAGACGGGTGCCTGGAGGACGCAGAGGCCTTTTTATGAGGATAAAACAGCGCCTTGTAATGCAGCCTGCCCGGTTGGAAATGATATCGTTGGTTTCATCCAAAAGATAGCCCAAGGGGATTTTGAAGGGGCCTGGAATTTGATCACGGAGGAGAATCCTTTCCCTGGGATTTGTGGTCGAATCTGTTTTCATCCCTGCGAGTCAAAGTGCAATCGTGGATCGTTTGATGAACCGGTCGCTATCCATGCTTTGGAACGGTTCGTCGCTGACTTTGCTTCTACGCTGCCTGAAAAGAAAGAAAAATTTTCAGCAAAGAAGGAGGAAAAGATCGCTATTATTGGATCTGGACCAGCCGGAATGAGTTGTGCTTACCATCTGGCAAAGCTTCATTATAACGTCACGGTCTTTGAATCCCTTTCCTTGGCAGGCGGTATGTTATGGATGGGAATTCCCTCCTATCGATTGCCCAGGGACGTCTTAGACAGAGAGATTTCAAACATTGAGGCGTTAGGGGTAGAGATTCGCACCGGGGTTCTTATTGGCGAAGAGATAAAGATAGAGAAGTTGAAGGATTATCAAGCCATCTTCATCGCTACAGGTGCTCATCGAAGTAGAGGGGTTAAGATTTCCGGAGAAAAAGGGAGGGGTCTCTTTAGCGGTCTTGATCTTCTCGGGAGGATCAATCTTGATGGAAAGGTAAAGATAGGTGAAAGGGTTGCGATCATCGGCGGAGGAAATACAGCCATCGATGTGGCCCGATCTGTGATCAGGCTGGGGAAGAAGGCAACCATTCTTTATCGTCGTTCAAAGGAGGAGATGCCCGCTTTTGAGGAAGAGATCGCGGAAGCCCTCGAAGAGGGAGTGGAAATAAGATATTTAGTCAACCCCATTCGTATTCAACAAAAAGAGAGCTTAAGACGGTTGGAATGCCTCCGGATGGAGTTAGGGGAGAAAGATGAGAGTGGCCGGAGAAAGCCTGTTCCCATTCCGAACTCCAATTTTTTCATCAAAGCAGATAGCGTGGTCGTCGCGGCGGGGGAGGAGATCGAAACCTCCTTTCTTCCAAAAAGGATTGGGAAGAGGGAGGGGATTGTTCTCACACAGAATGACGGAAGGACAGGCATAGAAGGGATCTTTGCAGGAGGAGATCTTACATCAAATCAGCGCACGGTGGCCCATGCCATTGGTTCGGGTAAGAAGGCGGCCATGGCGATCGACTGTTACTTAAAAGGCAATGATTCTGAGGATGCGACCCGCAAAATTCTTGTTGGAAACGGTCCTTCTATTTCGATTTTCAGATATCTCCATCCCGGGGAGAGACCCCGAAATCCCCATGTGGTCAACTATGAAGAGCTAAATATGGACTATTTCGAACCTGCGAGGAGAGAGAGGGAATCCAAACGCCGGCTTAAAGAGCGGATTAAAAGATTTACAGAGGTGACATCAACCCTCACGGAGAATGCTGCATTAAGGGAAGCAGAGCGATGTTTCAGCTGTGGAACCTGTAATGAATGCGAGAACTGTTATATCTTCTGTCCCGATGCTTCCATATTAAAGAAGGGAGAAAAGATTTCCCAGCAAGTGGATTACGATTTTTGTAAGGGCTGTGGGATCTGCTTCGTTGAATGTCCTCGCAGGGCCATTTCCTTGGAAGAGGAGGCACGATGAAGAAGGTGATCACGGGAAATCAAGCGGTGGCCTACGGAGTGATATTGAGCCGTGTAGACGTCATCTCTGCCTACCCCATCACTCCACAGACAACGATTGTGGAAGAGCTATCAGAGCTCGTGGCAAGCGGTCGCTTGAAGACAAGATTTTTAAAAGTGGAGTCAGAACATTCTGCCATGGCTGCCCTTATCGGAGCCTCCACAGGGGGGGTCAGATGTTTTACTGCTACCTCCTCTCATGGATTAGCTTATATGCACGAGATGCTCCACTGGGCCTCCGGAGCCAGGCTTCCTATTGTGATGGTTAATGTCAATCGAGCCATCGGTCCGCCATGGAATATCTGGAGCGATCAGAGTGATTCGCTCTCTCAACGTGATACGGGCTGGATTCAACTTTATTGCGAAAATAACCAGGAAGTCCTCGACACGATCCTTCAGGCTTATCGCATTGCAGAAACGGTAAAGCTTCCTGTGATGGTGGTCCTCGATGCTTTTGTCCTCTCCCATACCTCTGAGGCTGTAGAAATTCCTACGATGGAGGAAGTTGATAAATTCTTACCGCCTTTCTTTCTGGAGTATACGATCGACACCCAGGAACCCGTAACCTTTTCAGTGATCACAACTCCTGAACACTTTTTTGAATTCCGATATAAGATTCAAAAGGCCATGGAACAGGTCCCTGGGATCGCAAATA
>Ga0315279_10000912_pt1 | contig 52769 bp, 28 predicted proteins | sample YL17G06_20_MG_FD_203694 | JGI IMG/M metagenome (GOLD analysis project Ga0315279, IMG submission 203694) | Sediment microbial communities from Yellowstone Lake, YNP, Wyoming, USA - YL17G06_20 | ecosystem: Environmental > Aquatic > Freshwater > Lake > Sediment | place: USA: Wyoming | collected... | reverse complement strand
GAATGGTGCAGCAGGCCGTCCAAGTGGATCCCGTTCCGTACCAGGCAATTGTCAAGCATGTCCGAGACCATAGAAAAGCCCACCACAATGTGTAGGGGGTACTTGAGTCAAGTAAATACCCCCTTATTCTAAATTCCGGTAGTCATGTCGGGCAGTGCGCACGCGGCGGTAAAAATGGCGTTTCACGGTGTGCCCGGAGTAGGGTCGGCTGGCTGCCAGCTATCAGCCAAACTCCAGGCGGCTGGATGCGCCATCGGATCAACAATAACAAGCGACTGGCCGCCGCCATCGGTCGTCGGATACCACTGATCGCTATAAGAAAACCGCATTATCGCCGCTTCTAAAGGCAAGGGAAGATTGAGCACAATATCCTCGCCATTGTTGCTGAGGTTGCCCGAATACTGCCCGGCAACTCTCACGCTTGAGCCGTACCGCAGCCGAAAAGAAGCTAAATTCCCAGCCACCACCACAAATTCGCCGGGGGCAAGCTGCATCTGCGGGAATGTAAATTCAATCCCTTTGGTAAAACGTACGCCCGTCAAGTCCAGGGTCACATCGCTTACGTTCTGTAACTCGATATAATCAAAGTCACTGCCATGCGGCGAGTGATACATAAGCTCCGTAATCCTCAGACCATCCAGCAACTTCAGGGCTTCCGGATAAGGAAATGCCTCATATACTTCCATGATAGTAGCTTCAAGCTCGGGGGAAATAAGAAAATCGCTGCTGGTGGTACTCGTACCATTCAGGCCGTGGATGGCAAGGATGTTACTGCCCGACCGCAGGGCGCCGATATATCCAGAGATGGAGATGTGCTCAAAGTTGACGGCATCACCGTCGGCATGAGTGCTGGTGGCGAGGGAGTTCCACGCCGGCGTCCCTGTAAAGTTGCGGGTGGCTGTCTCTAATGCCGTGCCATTTATGTATGCGAGGAAACCATCATCATACCGCATTTTCAACGTTAGACCAGTGATGTTATTTATGATATTGGCATCAACGGTAAATGGTATCCGGATGTAGCAGGTGCCCCTAATGTTATACATTAGCGACTTGACGTCGCGAGAGATAAAGGGCGTATAGTTTGTAGCATCGCCGGGATTATTTTCATAGCCGACTCCGCCTGTTTTGCCGGAGACAAAAGTGCCATCGTTCCAGCCGGAGTCGTCGAAGGCAGCACCGCCTTTCCAGTTGTCGCTAATTGCGCCGGTCGGGACCCGCACACGCTTAGTAGCGTTTTCTGCCATAAGCGTGATGGCAGTAGTCGTTGTGGTTTTACCAGGGTTGGAGACGCCGGGCGTAGGCAATTGCATAAAGTCAAAACTATTAGCTCCATCAGGCGCCCGGCCTTGCGAGACATCCGTGGTCTGCGGGCCATAGAGAATCTTATCTATCTGCTTTAACTGACTATCGAACAAGCCTATCATCCCTGCATCGGCTGACAGACGGAAACCGACATGGCCGCTTGTCTTGGAATTGTCCGCCCAGAATACCGCATAACCTCCACCTGCGATGAAGCTCAATGGTCCTATCTTGTGCTTACCGGGCTGCGTTACAGGATTATCCGTCAGGTACATACCGCTCAAGTCCACAGGATTTGCGTGCGGGTTATATAGCTCAATGAAATCCTCCTCAAACAATACCTGCCCGTTGGCAAGCCACTCGTTAATCTTCAGTGTATCGGGATTGCCCAAGGGCTGAGCCACATTGGCCGCACCAAAGGTCGGCTTGGTAAGATGCCAGTTGTCCTCAAACCCGACTCGGCCGATAGACAAATCCGGCAGTTGCAGGCCGAACTCGACTGAATCAATAAGCGTGCCGTTTTTATCATACAAATATATGCTTTCACCCTCATCAGCCAGCGCAAAACCAAGATGCACGCCCGATGTCACAGCGTTGGCATCGGCAAACAGCACCAGGTATTGGCCCGAGGCAATCGTAGCCCCTGCAGGAAAGACAAATTTTGTCCGATCGTTCGGATCATCTGTCATCCTCATGCCGGACAAATTGAGCGAAGCCGGACCATCGTAGTACAACTCTACCATGTCAGGGAAGGTTCCCTCGTGCGCGACAGCAGATTTGTTATGGGCGAGGACCTCGTTGATAACCAGCCGGCTGGAAGTAGTATCGACCATCCAGGTAGCGGTGGTGGGCTGGTTTTCATCCTGCCAGACATCCATGGAGTTCTTCCTGATGGCAGAGACGGTATATATCCCATTGGTCAAACCCGCCAGTTGAATTGGCTGAGGCCTGCGGACCCAGACATCCAGATGTTCCGGATGGAGGAGGTCCACGGCTGCCGCCAGAGCATAGGAGAAGGTGTTAGGCTTAACAGCGAAGATGGTAAACTGGCCGTTGTAGGCGGCGCGGTCGGCACCCAAAACTTCGACAACGTCACCGTCAGTGAAACCATGGTTGGCGACCGTCGCGGTGGCAGTAACACCGTTACGCGTAAGGGCCGTGACAGGCATCATGCGGGCCAGTTCGGCGCTCCAGACATTGTCAAAACCCGGGCCGGCGATGCGATACTTGTAGCCGTAGATATCGGTGCCGGCGATGGTGATCGTGGCATCGGTCCTCCAGGTGGGTGAAGGGGGAACGCCGCCAATGGAAGCCGTGGTTGGGACGTAGGGGCCCATATCCACGCCGTTGAAGCCGGCGCCGCGGGCGGGCGATTCAGGTCGCAACCGCACATCAGGAACCATGCCTTCCAAGAGGTAGCCGCCGTCGGCAAATCCGGGGAAGCCGGTGCTGAAGCGGGGGAGAGCCACATCCACGTAAAGTTCGCGGTCCGCATCCACCAGGAGCGGGTCGGCATCTATATTGCCCGTGCCCAAATTCAGGTACTGGCTCTTGACAATGGAGTTATTGACGGCGAGCTGAGTACTCTGGCGGTTAACAAAGGTGCCGGTGCCGTTGTCGTTTGAGTTACCGTCAACATCGGGGCCGTTGTTCCAGAAGATGCAGCTTTCGACATAGCAAGCCCGGCCGGGTTGGTTGGGGTTGCTGCCTACGAATTCGTTAAGGAGGATGGCGCCGGCGTTCTGGATAAACACATTGTTGTAAACCTGGGCGTAAGCACCGGTCTTGCATAGGATGCCGTAGTCGTTGTGATAGAAGATGTTCCGCACGACGGTGAGGTGCTGGGATTCAAGGTTGTTGGCGCTGGCAGAACCGCCGCCGGGGCCGGTGGTAACGGCTGCCGAAGCGCTTCGCCCGGTGTTGCCGACATTGGCGTGCATGAAGAGATTGCCTTCGATGTGGGTGTCGGTTTCGTTGTCATCGATGAGGTCATCGCCGCCGCCGGTGAAGACGTTGTTGATAATCTGGGCGACCGGGCCGCCCTTGACGCTGACGGAGTTGAGGTGAAAGATGTCGGTATCACCGTGCGTATGGCCGAAGAGATTGCCCTCGATGATGAACCAGCCGTCGGCGGGCATGCGTTCGACCATGCACATATAATGGGTGCCAAGGTCGGCAAAGACACTGTTGCAGATGATAATCTGGGGGTCCCAGATACTGAAGTATTGCGTGTCGGAGCCGCTGAACGTTGCGTGATCGACCGTTAGCCGAGCCGTAGGACCGACAGCACCGCTGTTATTGTTGCCGGTGGTGATCCAGTGTGAACGTGAGCCGCCGAACTCCACGTCCGCGTATGCAATGATGTTGTCTTGCTCGGTGTCGGGGAGCTGGAAACCAGCCCATTGCGTGCTGGTACCGGGCAGGCGGGTGAAGCGAATGCGCCGGTATTCCGTGCCCTGGGCTACGATTCGGCCATAGACGGTGAAGCCACACCCGCTATCAAAGAAAACGGTCGTGCCGGCCTGAATTGTCAGGGTCCGGCCAGCAGGGATGGTAATGCTGCCTGTAACGTGATAGGGGCCAGCAGCGGTGGTCCAGACTTCATCGGCACTGAGACTGCCGCCCGCTTTGGTGGTCATAGAGCCGGTCTCGTACCAGATATCGATACTAGAACGATCGACCTCTTTGTCACCGGCGTCGAAAGCCTGGATCACCACGCGGTTGATGCCAGGCATGAGACTAACATTGCTAATGGACCAGGCGGCCTGCCAGGCCGTCCAAACGGCAGGGGAGCCATTGACGGTCACTCGGCGGGTGGTGATGGCATTCGCCTGGCCGGCGAGCGAGACCAAGTTAGAGGTTGTATGGTAGTAGTTGTTCTGCACAGCCGGAGCGCTGGTAACCTTGATGGTCAGAGGGATTACCGAAAGGACGTATGCCCTGTATTGTGCAGTGTAATCCTTAATTGAGGTTATCCTTCCAGCGGGGAGCCAATTACCGAGAAGGTTGTCTATAAATGGGTTAAACTGTTCGGCTGAGAAAATCGTCTCAGCGAGGTTCTTTAAGTGCCAGTAATAACGCTGGACAAACTGAGGGTGCTTAAGAAACCGGTTTATCGCCGCAATCGACGTGGCGCGGAATATACCGTTGGTCAGGACACTGGGAGCCGTTTCATCACCCTGCCCGAACATACACTCCAAATCATGCTGAATCAGCACGAACCGCGGGTCATTAACACCACAATACATGAAATACTCATCTCCTGTGCCGGTTCCCAGAGAAGCTTCCCTATTGTTCGCAAGATTATTAACCGCAAAGAAACGTAGCCACTGCTCTACGTTGAGATTGCGGTTGACCTCTTCAACGTAGCTACTATCCGGGGTGTTGTTGGACAGAGCGTAGGTCAACCGAATAAGGTCAGACCAGTCATCCTCGCCGGCGTTGGTTTCTTTGGAGTAGGCTATCCTATACTGATCAGGGTTATCCAGGTATCGCAGGTCAGCCGGAGGCGATACATTCCCCATACACTTATACGCGTTGCCGCCAGGGTCATCAGGGAAATGACGCCTGGCCCAGTCGGTGTCAACGACCTCAACGTGGGCGTATGATCCTTGGGTGCGGGTCATATTGAGTGGGGCAAGGTTTTGGCCATTGATCCTGACCTGGACACCAAAACTGTCTGGTTGCGCTATGCCTGACATCCCGTAAACCGAGCCACCGGCTACCCACACCCATGAATAGTTTGTAATTAGATTGATTACGGTTACATTCTTCCAAAGTCTATCGTGCGGGAAATTGACGTGAAGGTTCATAGGTACCATGGTTCGCGTGCCATGACCACGGTTGCGGATGCCGAGATTGTAACGCACGTCCATACCAACCCCATCCACACTGATAAAGGTGGCGTTCATCTGGGAGTTGGGTCCCTGGTTTGTGCTGTGGGCCCCAATGTCCGTGAGCCGGCCTCGCTCCATCTCGGTCATAATGATGTAGTAAACTGGCTGACTGCCCGCGACCCAGGGTGCAGCCGGGTCAAAAGTCTGATCAACCTGATAAAGCAGATTGGTTACCTGCTGAGAAACACCATCTATAAGACTCGGCGCAGACCAGGTTCGTGACTTGCCGTTCTTATCCGTCGCCTGAATGAAGAACTCGATAATTGTTTTATCCGCGTGAGGCGGTATCCTTGCACCATAAATCCCGTCACCGACCTGGTCATCACCGTGTGCCCCATCGTCAAACATCGTGACATTATTGTAGTCACTGGCATTATATTGCGGATAGACGTTTGTGCCTTGATACTGTGACCTGTCCACGCGATAATGCAGAATAACTGTAACGCCGGTTTTCAGCTCATCTATGATGCGAGCACTTACCGTAACCGGCTCGTTAGAATCAGGGATCATCGGAAAATGCCCAACATCCAAAATCAAGGGAGCAATATCATTATCAAGAACCGAATTAGCCGCCCCAGGCGTGCCGTTGTCGACTTTGCTCGCTGTCCAGTTCTGCCCGTACTCATTAGGCATCGCAGGGTTAATTAGCTCCAGCGATTTGCCGCCCCCATCGTGCGCATCGGACCATTCCCAGCCGCGATGACCCAACTCAATCGGGCCAAGAAGGCGCACCGCCCAATCGCCCTCATCGGCGTAGCGAACAGCGTCAATGACTACCCCCGTATCGTCAGCAAGCTCTATCCTCTCGCCAGAATTGCCCAGCCGACCTACCCATCCGCCGACCACGTTGCTTACGCCCGGATACTTGGCAATAAATACGTTTACGTCAGCAGCCACCACAAGATATTGCCCCGCACCCAGGACTACCTGCGGAAAGCTAAAGTCCACCCCATCAGTTAATCGCCAGCCAGACAGATTGGCCGGCTCGGCGCCGCGGTTAAATAGCTCGATGTACTCCTGCGCTATCTTCTCCGGCGTATTTAAGGCATGGTAGGAATGATACATAATCTCATTGATAACAACCTCAACAGGCGCAGCGGTGTTCGATGCTCCTGGGGTAGCACTCGTAAAAACCTGCCAGTTGTCGCTGCCGTCAGGCAAGCGACCATAAGATTCATTGCCGTTTTGTGGACCAAAGACGATGCTGTCTATCAAGTTTCCGCCCGCATCGTACAAACCGATCTGCTCGCCGCCGGCACTGAGTTTGAAGCTGGCATGCAGTATCCCCTCGCCGGTCTCCTCATCTGCCCAAATCAATAAGTACCCGTGTGATGGAATGGTTGTTAAGGAAGGGTTATTGTTAGGAATCCGCCATCTGCCGGCAGAGGTCGGATTATCCGCAAGGTACATCCCGCCTATATCGACGGCCTCATCCCCATAGTTATAAATCTCGATCCAGTCATCGTAGTCGCCATAGGGGTCCAGGATGCTGCCGTCATTTTTGGCCATGAACTCATTGATGACCAGCGTGATTTGGCCGGCCCTTGTCAGCCAGTTCTCAGCCAGCAGGGCGAAGTCCGTCAGGTTGACCCCGTTGATGCCGTCGAGGTTGGCGGCAGTGGGCGAGGAAACCAGCCATTGGTCGGCGAGAATCGCAAGGTCTTGCCTATCGACTTTGCAGTCCCCATTCAAATCCCCCACCGGGCAACGCCCAACACCGCCGGCGGTAACTACAGGCGCTATCAACACAAGTAGCAATAACGTGATTTTCTTCATCGACTGAACGTCCTTACAACCCTTATCAGCAGCCTGTTGGTTTGCCGAGTGCGGTATTGTCCTTGCAAAGTGCTTATACGAAAATCCTGTTTATTTGTTTCATACGCTTTGTCTATTTTAACATTTGTGGCTTGATCAAGTCAACGACTTTTCTGGTGGCGTTAGCGCAGAACAAGACAAGCGTTACAGTGATGTGATACATCATCTCCGTCCGGATGGCAGCTTCCTACGGCGCTGAGTCCGGCAGTCAACCGGGGCTTAATAGTCGAGCGTACAACGGCCTTGCTCTAAGAAAAGCGAGCCAGTCCCACACAGGCAGGGATCATTCGAGTCTCCACATGCAACCCAGACCGATGCCCCAGGCATCGCCGGTGAGTTGGTATTCGGCGTAAAGCGAGGCATTTCGGACTACGTCCCACAGTGCGCCGCAATAGCCGCCAAATTCCGATTCTTCCGTGACATCCTGCGAGCATATTAGGCGTCCCGCCTCTACCGGACCCGGAAACCAGCTATTTTCAATGTCGAGGTCGCCTCTGACATAGAGCCAGAATGGGCCGCCATAGATACAAAGACCATTTATGACCTGCCAAGTGCCCCCGGCGGCGATTTGGATTTCACGCCAGTCAAGCTTCATTTTGCCGGACAGTGTTTCGCCGGGATCCGCCGGATTTTGCCAGCTCAGTGTGCTTTGATCGGGATCCGCCCAGGTGAGTTGTAGCAATCCGCCCCAGGCAAGATTGCCTTTCTGGTAAAAAGTTGCTCTGGCTCCAAAACCCCAGGCAAATCCGCTACCGCCGTCGAAATCGAAATTGTGCTGGCAATCGGGACAAGTGGTGAACTCTATCGGGCCTATTTCGTCTTTGGCATCGGCTGCACCGAGTCGCACAAATACGTCAACGTTCTCGCGGACACCATAACCCACACTGCCATAGAACATATCCGACTTGAGGTCCTTGATTTTGAACCTTGCAGAGGACGAGTCGAGCAGCTCCAAAGGGTCTCCATAGTACTCTTTGCAGCGGCCGCATGTCCCGAGGTCCATTTTCTGATGAGCATACTCAAAATCCACTACCCAGCGATGGTGCCCTACGACGGCTCTCGGCGGGCCCATTGGACTGCCAGCCAAAGCTGCCGAGCAACACAAACCCAGTGCCGCAGACACCAGAGTTAACACTAACACTATCCTTTGCATAATCAGCCCTTTCCTTAGAAACTTGTATATGAGCTTTTTATACAATCTTCGTGAACAAATCAAGCACAATCTATGGAAGGTTTTCCAGGTCAGCGAGGTCCTGGTGTCTGCCGGACGCCTTTTTGTTGATCTTCAGGTGATTCAGGCCGATCAGGTTGACTTTCACTCCGTCCAGCACATCCACTACACGCTCGGCGTAGCATTGGTTGAAATTGACGCCGGAAACCGTCGTAGCGATTTCTATTCTGACAGGCGGCACGCCCAGGCGGATGATTTGCCACTCTTTAAGGAACAATTCCGGCGATAAATCCGCACGATCGAAGCCAAAGTCTTTCAGAACAGAAACTATCCTATCTGCGTTGACCGGATTCATAGCAATCCAGACATCCATATCGGCGGTGGCTCGCGGATAGCCATGGTAGCCGACCGCATATCCGCCGATCAGCAGATACTCAACCTCATAAGCGTTGAGCAACTTCAAGAACTCTTTGAAGTCGCGCGGCAGATGGATTGTAGCCATAGATAATTTGGCGCATCAACTCGACGGCTCGCAGACGTTCGTAAGGGCTCTTGGAAAGCCAATGTGATTTCTCGTCTGACCGCTCGAAAAGCGACGTTACTGTAAAAGCAGTTCTCTGCATCTTCGGAAAACGTGCCCTACTCATACCACAACTATACCGGAAAAGGATGCCCGCGTAAACAACACTTCTGGGCTTTTTTCGTTCTTGATGGTCTCGCGGATTTTCTTGACAATCGGCGGTGTACCGAAAAGAATATCAGCAGCAGAGCATAAAATATACAACATACAAAATACGAACGATGAACAATGAACATAATCGCGATAGACATCGGCAATACAAACATTGCTATCGGCCTTTTTCTGGCCGGGAACGAGCAGTTTATTAAGTCAATTGCTGGCCAGGACCAGGCAGCATTGACAACCTGTCTGCGGTCGGCCTGGGGAAAAGTCCCGGTCGCCGAAAGCTCCAAAGAAGGAAAACGTGAGGGTGTCATCGTCGTTAGCAGTGTAAAACCCGCCTGGACCGAAGTTGTCCGGGAAATAGTAAAGGATAATCTGGGTGAAAAGATACACATTATAGGCAAAGATATACCGCTGCCGATGCCTGTGTGGACCGATGAACCTGCCAAGGTCGGCACGGACCGAATTGTCTCAGCGGCAGCAGCTTACGCTGTGGTTGAAGGCGCGGTAGTTGTTGCCGATTTCGGAACCGCTGTCACCATCGACCTCGTCGATGAGCACGGGGTCTTTCAGGGCGGCGTTATCTGCCCAGGCTTTGAAATCAGTGCCCAGGCCCTAAAAGATAACACCGCGCAACTTCCCAAAGTAACCGTCACCAAACCGAAGGCACCCTACGGCAAAAATACCGCCGATGCCATAAATTGCGGACTTTACTACTCCATTATCGGGGCTCTGGAGGAAATTATCAGGCGTTACGCTGAAACAATCGGCCGGTGGCCGCAAACAATCATTACCGGCAGCGGGGCCGACATCATAAAGGACGACTGCGACTTCATCGACAACTATGTGCCGCACCTGGTCGTAAAAGGCATTGTCCTGGCCTACAAAAAATACATAGAAGAGAAGATCGAGCTTACCTCCGAGCCATGAGCGCTTTCGCTGCAGTAGTGACAGACAAGGGCACGGGGGCGATAGCAACCATCCAACTCCTCGGCGAGTCAGCCGAAGCCGTCCTCAAAAAAATATTCAAGCCGACCGGCTCCAACCTGGCTACATTCAAAGCCGGCAAAATACTGCTGGGCACAATTAACGAAGGTAACCAGACTATCGACCAGGTTGTCATCGGTTGCGAGGCTGATAACTGCTTTGCAATAAACTGTCACGGCAATCCGCTCATTGTCGAGATAATAATGCAATTGCTGCAGCGCTGCGGCGCAGAGTTTGTAGCCGCCGAGCAATTATTGGCTATGACACTCCAGGCACAAGGACCGGTCAACACGATTGCACTTGAGGCCAAACTTGCGCTGCCAAAGACCAAAACGCTCGCCGGCGCCAAGATAGTCGCAAGTCAGATTGAGGCGGGCCTGGGCAGAAAGGCCTCCGAATGGTTGCGGGACATCAAACGAAACAAAAAACTCAAAACTAAAAACTCAAAACTGTTGTGCAAAGCCCAGGCAGGGCAAATACTGAATAATAGCGTCCCAGCGAGACTGATTATCGCCGGCTGCAAAGCAGCGATTATAGGGCCGCCAAACACCGGCAAGAGCACGCTGCTTAATTGTCTGAGCGGCCGGCAAAAAGCCATTGTCACGGACATCAAGGGCACGACCCGCGACTGGGTCTCAGCACAGTGCCAGATTCCGCCGCTCGCTCTGGAGCTAATCGACACGGCGGGATTAGATGACCGGCTCGCAGCCGCCTCTAAAGACGCTATCGCCAAAGCTGCTCAAAAAAAGAGCCTGCAGATCTTAGAGCAGGCGGATTTAGTCCTGCTTGTTCTTGATAATAGCCAACCCGCAGGTCAGCTTGACAAGCGGCTTATTAAAAAAATCGCCAAGAAAAGAGTTTTGACTATTCTGAATAAATCAGATTTGCCCTGCGCACTGGACATCACCGAGCTGCCACAGACTTTGGCCAACACAGTCCAAATGAGCGCAAAGCTCGGCACCGGCCTGGAAAAGCTGGCGGAGAAAATCCGGCAGACTTGCGGCGTCAACAATTTTGATCTGCGGCAACCTGTCTGTTTCAGCAGCCGACAGGAGAACCTACTCAAGAAATTGAACAAGGTCCGATCCAAATCTGATGCCTTTTCAATTGTAACCGAGTTGTTGGACGGGCCGATAGATTGAGATTGCTTCGCTCCGCTCGCAATGACACTGTGGCGCTGTCATTGCGAGTCCGCCGAAAGCGGACGCGGCAATCTCTTCATCCTTGCACGGCACCTGAGGTTGCCATACCACCAGGTTGGTGTATAATTTCGCAGTATGACCACGGAGAGTGCAAAACTGACGCCGGCGATGAAGCAGTTTCATCAGTTCAAGCGGAAATATCCGGACTGCATACTGTTCTTTCGCATGGGCGATTTCTATGAGACTTTCTACGAGGACGCGGAGACCTGCTCAAAAGTCCTGGGACTGACTCTAACTAGCCGAAGTAAGGGCGATAATCCCATTCCACTGGCGGGCGTCCCATACCACGCGGTCGACGGGTATCTAAAAAAAATGCTGCGGGCCGGCTATAAAGTTGCTGTCTGTGAGCAGGTCGAAGACCCCAGGACCGCAAAGGGCCTTGTTAAGCGCGACATCGTGCGTATTGTCACTCCGGGCACACTTACCGATGATATGCTGCTGGAGGCCAAAGAAGATAATTTTCTCTGTGCGGTAAGCCTGGGCACAAAATCGACCGCGACAATTAGCTGGGTGGATATCTCGACCGGGCATTTTTTCGTCCAGGAGCTGCCGGAGAAAAACCTGCTGGATGAGTTACTAAGGCTAAGTCCCGCTGAGTGTTTGCTGCCGGATAAACGTGGTGAATTATTCGAAGCCGAGAACAGAAAACTCGCCGCAGACATAACGCAACTGACCAAAACCAGCGTAACCGAACGTCCCGCTTGGTATTTTGACCCCTATCAGGCACGACAACGTCTGCTGAAGCATTTCGGCATCGCTACGCTGGAAGGCTTCGGCATCAACGACGACGATTATGGCGTAATCTGCCCCGCTGGCGCCATTATCGAATACCTCAACGAAACGCAGAAAACTGCGCTCAGCCACATTCAGAGTCTAAAAAAAATCAGTCGCGAGAAATTTCTGCAGATCGACCAGACCAGCCTGCGTAGCCTCGAAATCCTGCGAACCATCCGCACCGAAAGCAAAAAAGGCTCACTGCTGGATTGCCTGGACGAAACCGTGACAGCGGCGGGCGGCAGAATGATAAGGGCCTGGCTGTGTATGCCCTTGTGCGAGCTCGGCGCGATCCAGTTGCGTCAGGATGCTATCGAGGAACTGAGCGGCAGCGATGCGAAATTAAGCGACATTCGCAAGCTGCTCTGTAGCCAAGCCGACATCGAGCGAATCGCCGCTCGCATCAGCACGTTCCGCGTCACTCCAAAAGACCTGGTCGCCCTTGCAGCGACGCTGCGGCAGATACCTCATCTGCGGGAAATCCTGCAGGGCTTCAGCGCCGACCTGCTTGTGCAATTGACGGGGCGATGCGACAGTATGGACGAATTAGCAGAACTGCTTGAGCGTGCAATCGAGCCGGATTGTCCCTCGCATCTGCGCGATGGGGGCGTGATACGGGATGGCTTTTCGCAAGAGCTGGATCGGCTGCGCTCAATCTCAAGAGATGGCCAGAGTTGGCTGCGACAATATCAAAAAGAGCAGATTGAGCGGACCGGCATCGGCAATCTGCGAATCGGCTACAACCAGGTCTTCGGCTACTATATTGAAGTCACTCGCTCATCCGCGGATAAAGTGCCAGCCGACTACATCCGCAAGCAGACCATCAAAAATGCCGAACGCTACATCACCGAGGAGCTTAAAGAATATGAAACGCAGGCCCTCGGCGCACAGGAAAAGTCGATTGAATTGGAGCAGCAGCTTTTTGACGAGCTTCGGCGCCAGGCGGCACAATTCATAAGCAGACTTCAGGCGCTGGCCGATACCCTCGCTCAGTGCGATTGCCTATCCGCTTTTGCCTACCTGGCCAAGCGGCGAAACTACGTCCGTCCAAAAATGACCGAGGGCGGAGAGCTTATCATACGCGAAGGAAAACATCCGGTCCTTGCCGAAACACTCGGACCGGAATTTGTGCCCAACGATGTCGAGCTGGGTAGCGGAGCCGGCGACATTCTGGTCATCACCGGCCCAAATATGAGCGGCAAAAGCACGTACATAAGGCAGGTGGCGCTTCTGGTCTTGATGGCACAAGCCGGCTCATTCATACCCGCAAAAGAGGCACAGATGGGCATAGTCGATAGAATCTTTACCCGCGTCGGCGCCTCGGACGAATTGGTCCGCGGGCAATCTACATTTATGGTCGAAATGACCGAAACCGCAAACATCATCAACAACGCCACAGCAAAGTCGCTTGTTATTCTTGACGAGGTCGGCCGCGGCACAAGCACCTATGATGGCCTTGCCCTTGCCTGGGCGATCACCGAGCACATCGCGACAAACACAAAGTGCCGGACGCTCTTTGCCACGCATTACCACGAGCTGACCGAGCTGGCTGACCTATTTGCGAACATCAAAAACTGTAATGTCGCGGTGCGCGAGTGGATGGATGAGGTCGTTTTTTTGCACAAGATTCTGCCCGGCGGAACCGACAAGAGCTACGGCATCCACGTTGCAAAGCTGGCCGGCGTGCCAAAATCTATTGTAAAGCGAAGCGCTGAAATCCTCGAAGATCTCGAATCCACGTTTGTTAAAGAAGCCACCAGCGACCACCTCGGCCGGCACAAAACAAAACAGCCGGATAAAGACCTGCTCTTTGTGGAAAAACACAAATCCGTGCTTGAGAAGCTATCGTCGATTGACGTAAAGAATCTCACGCCGATCGAGGCAATCAATCTGCTCAACCAAATAAGGAACGAGATGGAGCCAACGTAAAAACCCTTGCAGAAAGGTAACGCAAGCTGCTTAAATATACGCGGTTGAATCCGTGAGAAAATCATTACTGTGTCGTCAAGAAAGGGGAAAGTGTCATGAAACCTTCCATAAAACTGGCACTGGCGGTCGTCTGCGGCCTCTCGATACTGCACGGCGGCTGCTCAGAGGTCGAGATCACCGGCAGACAACAGTTCAATATCGTGCCCGATTCAATGATAAACTCGATGAGCTTCCAATCCTACGGCGAATTTCTCGCCCAGCATAAGCTCAGCGCCAACGCCGGGCAGACCCAGATGGTCAAGCAGGTGGGCAGTAAAATAAAGGCTGCCGTAGAGCGATACTGCCTGGAAAACTACTGCTCGGAAAAGCTGCAAGGATACCAGTGGGAATTTAACCTGGTGGAAGACCCTAACGTCAACGCCTGGTGTATGCCGGGCGGGAAAGTCGTGGTCTATACCGGCATACTGCCGACTACCCAGAATGAAGCCGGGCTGGCGGTGGTTATGGGTCACGAAATCGCGCACGCCTTTGCCAAGCACGGAGCAGAGAGAATGTCGCAGGGCTTGCTGGTGGATTTTGGCGGCATGGCACTATCGAAAGCTCTGGAAACCAAGCCCGCCCAGACGAAAGACCTTTTCATGCTGTCCTACGGCCTCGGAACGGAAGTGGGCGTTTTGCTTCCTTATAGCAGGCTGCACGAGAACGAGGCGGATCGCCTGGGCCTGATATTTATGGCTATGGCCGGCTATAATCCGAATGAGGCCGTCGCCTTTTGGCAGCGAATGGCTGCAGAAAAGAAGGCGGCACAGCCGCCGGAATTTTTGAGCACACATCCAGCCGGCGAGACCCGAATCCAGAACCTCAAAGACCTTATCCCCGAAGCGATGCAGTACTACCGCAAGCAGTAAACTCAGACACAAAGCACTTTTGTGACTTTACGCCTTTACCACTTTGTGCGGCTCCGTTTCTGCCTTCGACAGAAGGACGGGGCCTACGGCTGGCTGGCGGCCAGAAGCCACTCCTGGGCGAAGATAGCAAGGTCGCTAATACTGACGCGTCCGTTGTGGTCCAGGTCCATTCCAGCACACCAGAGCGGCTGTGAACACTGCCCACGCCAATTGTCAGCAAGCTGCGCCAAGTCAAAGAGGTTGACCTGCGAATCGTGGTTGAAGTCAAACGTACAGGCGACTATCTGTAGCCCGTCATCCAGAACGCATCGTGAGGTTTCACCACACGCGGGCGTCACGATCACGTTCCATGCACCCGGCTCAGCACCGTTAAGGTCGACCTGGCAGGAGATTGTGTTCGCATCCGCGATAATAACGTTCGTCGCATCAATCCTCTTAACATCATCCCGGAACACAACCAGCTCGGCGTTGACGTTGATCAGCCGCTGATCGCCGCCGGTGGAGTTGGTCTGGAAGAACTCGATCTCTTCGCCCCCGCCGTTTTCGTAGAAGTCCAGGACCATGTGGTAGGTCCCCGCGGCAGGGAAGTTGAAGGTCATCGTGCCGGCAGTTCGGTTCTGGATACAATCGGTAGTGGCCGGGCCGCGCGGGTCCGCGTACTGCCCGACGAGCTTGCCATCAATCCACAAACTGAATCCGTCATCGCTGTTGACGCCGAAGTACCGCACTCCCGGCGAGGGGGCGTAGATGTACCCGGTAAAGCGCACAGCGAAGTTGGATGGATCGCCCGACCCAAAAGTCCCCGCAAAGCGCTCACTGGGGGAGAAAACACCGTCGCCGCTGGTCGTGAGCAGGTTGATCACCTGATGGACAGCGTGAACCGGGTCGCCGACCCCGCGCGAGGGGTCGTCCAGCAGCAATGTCGCCGCGTCAATCCGATCAAACGCCTGGCTATACTGGACGTAAAGGGCGTCAAAGCCGATTTCTTCTGAGGCACTGGTCAGCGCAACTGATGTTGCTGAGCCTGGCACAAAGCCACTTCCGTGTATGCCCAGGTGCGCCATACCATTGCTGCACACCGGGTTCGGCGTAACCGAAGTAATTGCACAAGGCGGCACACGAGTTACCGTTATGGAGTCTGTCGCCCCCGGCACGGGATTGCCCACGCCATTGAGGCCCTGAAGTGCAAGCAGATTCGTGCTCACCGCGAGTGGGACATTCACCGTGAACACGTTGTTGCCCGAGAATTGCGCGGGCAAGGGCGTGCCGTTGACGGCGATTCCCGCCACTTCCAGCGGTGCAAGACCCACAATCGTTACCGTCGAACCCGATGTGCAAAAGTCGTCCCCATTATTGGTCGCAATTACAAAGACCGTTGACGGAACCTGCGTCAGGATGTAATTGCGACGGTCGCGGACGAACTGTTTGATTCCGTCCCGTCTGCCGGCGTCGCCCCCATCGGTTATCAGGGCGTTGGCGGCATCGTCCAGAAATTTGTCGAAGGCTGTGGGCGGATTAGCCGTCTGATACGACGTCTGCAACGGGCCGTTTGCTAGTTCCGCCATTGCCTGCAGGTACATCCGGCGATATTTGGGGTAGTTCAGGAACTGGGTGACCTCCGGGAATTGGCCGCCGATAGAGAACAAGCTCGTGGTGGTTCCATCGCCCGAACCGAGCGTAAAGTCGATGTCCCAGGGCAGCAAGTACCACTTGTCCTCCAGCGGGGCGAAGTAAAAGTAGTTGTTCTTTCCCCGACTGTACCCATAACTATCCCAGTCGCCGACTGTGTGACGGATCGCCAGGACACGGGCGAAATGCTCGGGATGGATGACCGATTCGATGGCCTGCTCGTAATTCGGGCTGCTCGAGGACGTGTTCATCGCCTTGGCGAAATTGAAGAAATGATCCCAGTTGTCGTCCTCGCGATGCCCACGCTTCTCAAAATGCCAGCGATAGGTCTCCTTGAGCAGGGGATGGCTGGAATTGTAGTGCAGCCCTTCATCGATGTTGGAGAAACCCGTGCCATCGGCTGAATACTCGAAGTAGTCGTCTATCTTGTGCATGTAGCCGTCGGCATCGTCCGGAAACCACATATCAATGTAGTCGCCTTCGATGTTCTGGACGTCCTCATAGTTGGCTTGGTTGTTGCCGTTGATGATGCGGCGCACGTACTCCTGCATTGAAAACTGTAGGCCCATTTGCCTATAGAGCCAGTAAGACGCCCGTTCCTGCAGCGGCCCCCGGTTGCCCACCTCGGTGTTGTCGAGATTGATCTCCTCCTGGCCGCGGAATCTCTGGTCCGCATTGAAATTGAGGCGGTAGGCGTACCGGTCGCGGGGGTCCCGACCTGAACCGCTGCGGATAAACGGGCTGCCGCGGAAACGGATCCCGCAATTATAGAAGACTTCGGTGTTGTTGTAGACGAACGTGCAATCCATCAGCTCGTTGGAGAGATTGGGACGCGACGTGAACGTGCTAATCACGCCGTTGGACAGCCAGATGCGGTAGGTGGCAAAGCGGGTGTTTACCAGCGTATCGCCAACGCGAACCAGGCAGGTTCGGTCTGGAACATCCGCTGAGGGTTCCAATTTCGTGGGGAACCGCGTTGATGCCAAGCCATCGGATGCCTCGATGTAGAACGCCCGCATTGTGCCTGCGGAGGCGCCCGGAATCGTTGCGCTAAAAATGCCGTCCCCTGCGACCAGGTCGCCGCCTGATGCGTCGTCGACCATGGGCGCGGCCGTAAATGTGGCGGTTCCTTCAGATCGATAGTACAGCATAACCGACGCCACGCTGTCATTATCGGTGACGCGGGCGGTCACCACGATCGGCTCATTGGCGGCAGGGGTAACGGGCGTATGTCGGACCTCGAGGATGTCCGGCCCGCGATTGGGCACAAACGCCGTATTCTGCAGTCCAGGCGTACCCAGGTTCAACGGCGTACCAAGTTCAAAGGCGTACGCCGGTCGCGGCGGCATCACAGGCGAGTTTGCGCGCGTCACCCGCAGCAGCAGGAATCGGCTTCCCCGCAGCCACTTGGCCCAGCCTCGGAATGTAACCGTGCCGGCGGTAACACTGCTAATTGACTGGTTGACGCGATTGGCTCCCGGATCGCCGTGGCCAGTCGCAATCAGATGCAACGACCGAGAGCCGGAATGACGATCGTCGGTGGTCACGAATGACCTGGTGTGATTGCCGAGGAGTCGCCAACTCGACTCGCCGTTCTCGAAGCCGTTATTGCTCAGGCGGTTGGAGCCGCCGATAATCAGTTCCAGATCGTCCAGAAGTATCTCGCTGCGGTTAAGCAATATCACATCGAAGACTGTTACCTGATCGTGGGTGTATTGGGAATCATTGCTGTTAATGGTGAAAGAGAATTGCTGCCAGGTGGTCTTGCCGGTCTCGTTGCTGTCGGCCCAGGCGTCGGGCGTGTCGTTATTGCTGCGCGGGTCTCGAAGTTCGAGGCTGGCGCCTTGGCCGTTGGCCCAGCTCGGCCATCGCCCGCCGTCGTAGTAGGTCACTTCGTCTGCCGTGACCATATATGTTTCGAGCTGGCCTGTGTCCGGATTCACCTGCTTGATCGGATACGACAGCCGAATACACTCGCTGTGATCGGCTAAGTTGCCCGTGTAGGGGCCGAAAAGATTCGAGCCGACGACCAGATTGCCGTACACACCGGCCAGAAAATTCGGGTCCTTCGCTACAACCAGATATGAGCCGGGCGACATCTTAGTAGCTTGTCCGAACTGGTATGTGATGCCTTCAGTAAAAGCCCAGCCACTCAGCGGAACCGTGCTGCCGCCCCGGTTGTACAGCTCAACATACTCGTAGCGCTCGTCGCCGGTGCTATGGTTGTACATAATCTCGTTGATCACAATATCGCCGACCGATGGCCCGGCGTTCGGCGCATTGAAGGTCGCTGAAGTCAGAAAGCCAAAGTAGTCGGAGCCGTCCGGGAACCGGCCAAAAGTCACGTCGGGTGGGCAGGCGCCGTAGCGCACCGCATCCAGGACACGAACTGGCTTTGGCGCCGCGTCATTCGTGGCCGCCGTCACGTAAATCGTCTCGCCGGAGAAATCCAGCCCGAAGCCAAATCCATCGGGCGGTGTGCCCTGGCGAACGGCCCAAAACTCGCCCGGCTGCAGCACGACTCCATCCGGAATCTTATACTGGAGCAGGTCAAGCTGGTCGTCGCTCAGATAAACGTTGCTCAGATCAACCGCAGTTGGACCCGGATTATATAGTTCCAGCCAGTCGGTGCCCGGAGGCGCGTCGCTATTAGGCAGCAGTTCATTTATCAGCACGCGGGCACGGGGGTCATCGCCGCCGCCGGGCTCCTCCTTCACTATACCGCGGAGCAGCGGAACTCCGAAACAGTCCGAACTGCCGGATATCGCATTATTGTGAGCCTGGATGGCCAGGACATTTGTGCCGGCAACCAGCAGGTTCATCCGAGTGCTGAGGTCCACGTTGGCGACCGGCGGCTCCCAACCTGTGCCCCTGCCTGCGTTGTAGGCGGGCGGATTGCCGGAGAGTCCTCCGGAGTCTGCCACGCGTGTGCCGTTTAGGTACAGCACGTAATCGTCATCGTAATAGACATCGGCCAGTAATTGGGAGAAAGAGGCAATCTGCTCTGTGGTCAACGTGAACCGAAGGCGCGCATACAGGGAAATATAGCTTCCGTTCATGTCGTTCAATTGTGTCTTGAGCAGTGGCAACTCGCTGGCATTGGTGCTGTATCCGTAACCGCTGGGACCGTCGCGCCAGGCGGTTGTACTGGGATCGTCGTTGAACTGTACTTGCGTCCAGTCCGTGGTGGCTTGGCCGCCGGGACCCGGCGATGGCTCCTTGGTCCCCTTGAAGTACCGCCCGGGGGAGCCGATATCCAGGAGGGTCACCATTGTTGGGTCTTTGGGTCCGACCTGAGCCTGGTCTGGGCCGCCCGGCGTGCCGCCGATATACGTGCTGGGCGACCAACTGGAGGCCTCTTGCGGATCGCCGCCCAGCTTGACAAGAATCAGCGAGTGCCCCGCCCCATCAGGCGATGACGGCCAGGGCCTTTCGTCCCCGTACCGAACCGAGATAACGATTGCGCCGTTGGCGTTGGATAACTCGATCCGCTCACCATCGTTGCCCAGCCGACCCGTGAAAGGCCCCTGTACGCTCCCGACCAAGTCGGGATACGCCGCTTGCAGGGCATTCGGATCGCGGGCAACCACAAGGTACTGTTTAGCCCCAATGACCGTTGCGGGCTTAAACTCGTATTCAATACCGTTTGTGAATGCGTAGCCGCTGAGATCCTCGGAGGTGGCTTGATTGTTGTACAACTCAATGAATTCGAGCGCCTCATCCTGGTCGACTGGATGATACATGATTTCGCTGACCACAAGGCCCAACCCTGGTTGCGTGGCACACAGGACGACCACCGCTACGGCAGTGACAATTGATGATTGAAAATTGAAAATTGAAATTCTCATGCCTGTCTGGCCCTTTCTCCAATGATGGTACTTTGATTCTCTACATCGGTTAGCAACATACCTAAAATCGCCTGACGTCCCATTTTAACATATCCAGGCAGGAACTTCTACCGTTCTTGCTCTTTTATGCGCAATTTTCCCCCGCCGGAAGGCGTCGTCCAGCGTCAGACCTCTTTTGTGATTCCTGGCTGCGGGGCTGGATAGATGCCGTCAGGCCCCTCCTGGATGGGGGCGGGGCTGTCGAAGGTCATGCTGTCAATGTCCTTGACGAATTGGAAGTCGGAATTGGCCGCCTGCTCCCAGGTGATGTACTGGCCGGTGTGGGCCGCCATTCGGCCCATCAACGCGACTATGTTCGCTTCGCCGGCCCGCCGAGCCTCGTTGTGCGGCTTATTCTGCCGGATAGCATCCAGAAGCACCTGCCATTCGGTTATGTAGGGGTTGCAGTCTTCCGGGCCGTACTCCCAAACCAACTCTTGAGGGACCATGTTGTGGCTCTTGTATATCCTCGGCTTTGGCGCGCCCAGAGTCGTCATAATCACCGCTGAACCTTTGGAACCGTGGGCGTAGTCGGAGTACGTCTCCCAGCAGCCGGTCATGTGCCGTGAGAAGGCAAAGAGTTTTGTGCCGTCGGCAAAGGTGTATTCCACCGTGTAGTGGTCGAACTGGCTGCCCGACTGCTCATAGCAGCGGCCGCCCATCGCCTGGGCCGAGACCGGCCAAGCCCCCTTGACCCAGCAGGCAACGTCGATATTGTGGCAGTGCCAGTCGATGAAAAAGCCAGACGACACCCAGGTGAAGCTATTTGGATTTTGCAGTTGAAATACCAGCTCGTTCACGTTCGCGGGCCGGCGCGGGCAGTGGACCGGCCCGTGCACCCGGTATATCCGCAGGGTGTGCACCTGCCCGATTGCACCATCGTGAATCCGCTGGATGACCTCTTGCCGGGCCTTGGAGTGACGCCACATGAAGCCGACGCCCACCTTGAGATTCTTCTGCTGCGAGACCTCGGCGGCCTTGAGCAGCCGGCGCACCGCGGGCGAATCCGCCGCGAAGGACTTCTCCATAAAGATGTTGACGCCTTTGGCGACGGCGTACTCGAAGTGCAGCGGACGAAAGGCCGCATGGGTGGCTAACACCGCGACGTCGCCGGGCGTCAGGCAGTCAATCGCCTTCTTGTAGGCGTCGAAGCCAACGAATTGGCGCTGCGGCGGCACGTCAATCTTGTCTGCAAAGCCCTCCTTCAGGTTCTTCAAGTTGCCGGCAAGACGCTGCTCGAACAAATCCGCCATAGCGTGGAGCTTCACCTGGCCGCCCGTGGTCGAGAAGGCATCGGCCACCGCGCCGGTGCCGCGGCCTCCGCAGCCCACCAAGGCCAAGTTGATCGTATTATTCTCCCCGGCATAGATGCTGGGGGCGAGCCCCGCCAGGGCGGAGGCGGCAGCTAAACGTCCTGAGGATTTCAAAAAGTCCCGGCGTGATTTGGAACTGGAGGAAGCGTTAGAATCTCGTGCACTCATGACAGACTCCTGTGTAAACTTGCCTTAATACTCAACAATCGGCTTAGCGTTACTATCCAGAAGGGGTACTTCTGGTGGGGCTTTCCAAACCCGACACAGAGGATTCTCGTTGCGAATCCAACCCTTCTCACCCAGTTGTGTTTCCGTAGAATAAATGCGTTGTCCTGTATCGGCGTGACAATATTCATATAAGTTTTGAGTTCTGAGTTCTGAGTTCTGAGTTGTCTCATTTGGCGGCAGAGCATAGAAAAGCGGATTGGCAGAAGAATCGGGACGCTTCGTGGTCAAAGAAATGGTCTGTCCTTTCTTTATTGCGACTTTCTCGGCGTAGATGGCAACCAGATTGCTGCCTTCTCTGCCCGGCTCAATTGCATAAAACGGTATGGATTCGACCAGGTCCCACTTGCTGGCTTTTTCAACGCCATCGCGCAGCAGATAATCTTTTCCATCCCGGCCATCGCGTATTTGATACACCGCCACAGGCAGAAGCATGCGCGGATCGTCGAGGTTCAATCGGTACATGACCTGATTATAGTCGTAGCGCGGGGTCGCATTCTCAGCGGAGCCTGAAAACGTGTATGAATAGGTGCCTTCAAAAAAGATCATACGGCCGCCGGCCTGGTCAAAATAGCAATGATGCTTCGGATTATAAAAGGAATACTTGTTGTGAGTGACAACCTTTCTGGCATAAGCCCACGGACCCACGGGTGTGTCGGCCTCGGCGTACCAAACCTCGCCCAGAAAAGAACTCTCTCCGAACTGCTGCACGAAGATTGCAATCCACCGCTGTCGGTAGGCATTGAAATAGACTGTGCCGCCATGAGGAGACACTTTTTTGCCAGACTCTACATCGTACAGATGCACATCCTGCTTTTCTTTCTTCAAGGCCTCGATGACCGAACTTTTCGCAGAATTGTCACCACCAGTCAGTTCTGCGAAGTGAACCCAGGAACCCCACGTGGAACGTGGGGCTAAATATTTAGCCCCCAGCTTCACTGGGGGTTTATTGCCTTCAAGTAAGGTCATGACCTCGTAACGGTTCGCGTCGATAATGTCATCCCACTGTGCTTTGACACGCATACGAACCGCCAGGGGAAATGGCGTAGCAAAGTAATAATACTTTTGGCCATCCACATCCACGCTGAAGGCGTGCCCGGACGCTGAGTATGGCAGGAATTCCACGCCGCTGCGCACCAGCGGCTCAAACAACTGTGTCGCGTCGTTGAAAACCACCAGCCCTCGCTCAAGCAGCTCGTCCAGGCCTTTCAGTCGGGCGAATTTGGCGACCATCCGCTGCCGGCCTTGCTTATCCTTAACGGTCAATAATCCATCAAGCCAGACCAGGCCTGGTTCCTTCAAGGGAGACATCGGTTTGCTAAATCCCGTCTGGTCGACAAAATACTCCAGGTCTATTCCAACCGCAGGGTCTAAGCCTCCGTTTTCCGGGAGCTCTGAGACAGCGCCGGACATGGCAAAATTCCCCAGCGGATAAGAAGGTCTTCCCGTGTCACCCCACATCCAGAATAGGCGCCCTTGATAAAAACAGGTGAGCACCGAATCCTGTCCCGCGACCTGTCCAGCCAGAACCGGATTTTTTAGCGGAACCGGATGCCCGGTCAAGACACTATCACAATATATTCCCTGGCCCGTGACTCTATAAAGTCGCTCAGCAATATTCAGTCGGTCGATCTTAACAGCCGCACTTGCGCCCGGCGTTGTTTTCAGCCTGATCCCGCGGAAGCCGAATCCGTCTTTTGGAAATTCGTAGCCGTGGCTTTCAACAAAGAAAAACACGTCTTGATCCATTAAGCCCGGCTCATAAAATGCGACAATTCCGTTGCTGTCAGTGAAGTACCTTACGTTGCTGACGGTTCGCAATTCAACCAAAGGCACGCCCCGGCCCGTTTGTCGGTCCACCACCTGAATCCTAAAGTACTTGGATGGGGAATCTTCTAGCACAGAGGCATAGAGGCACAAAGTTAAAGAGGAAAAAGTGGCACAAAGTATCGTTCGTGCAAGCATACGATTATCATACTATAAAATTTGTGGACGAGATACCTTCCAAAGGATAAAATCTGGACAATCGTTTATCGCTTATTAGCCCTGCCACCTGTGGGCAGGGCTGCCCCCGGCACAGGTCCGGGGGCTAACCCGGTCTAGTTTGCCAAATGAATTGGGAGGTTATTATGTTGAAGAAGACCCTGAAACTTACGCGGCGTGCGTTTCTTAAACGTACAGCAGCCGTGGCAACCGTGCCGTACATCGTTCAGGCCTCGGCGTTAGGCCGCGATGGGAAGGTCCCTGCCAGCGAGCGCATTATCCTGGGCGGAATCGGCATCCGCAACCGCGGCTCATCCGACCTGCAATGGATGCTGCCTGAGCCAGATGTGCAATTCGTTGCGGTCTGCGACGCCCAGAAAGCCAGCCGCGAGGCCGTCAAGCAAATGGTGGACACCCGCTACGGCAACAAAGATTGTGCCATGTATAGTGACATCCGCGAGTTCCTGGCCACGCGCACGGATATCGACGCGGTGCTTATCGCTACCGGCGACCGCTGGCACGCGCTTGCCTCCGTTATGGCGATGCGTGCAGGCAAAGATGTTTATTCCGAAAAGCCATCGTGTATGACTATGGCCGAAGGCCGGGCGGTCGTGGAAACCGCCAGACGTTACGGGCGTATTTATCAAACCGGCACGCAACGGCTCAGCGAGGGAAATTTCGTCTTTGCGCTCGAGCTGGCCCGCACCGGTCGGCTCGGCAAAGTTCACACCGCTTACGCCCATATTGCTCCCTGGGACGCGGCGGAGATGAGGCACGACTGGCTGCCCGCGCAGCCGGAACCGCCCAAAGATGAGGTGGATTGGGACCAATGGTTGGGCCCATGCCCGTGGCGGCCTTACAACGCCGAATATGTCCGCGGCGGCTGGCGCGGCCATTACGACTTCCACACAAGTTGTATCGGCGAATGGGGTGCCCATACGTTCGCCCAGGCCCAGGCAGGAATCGACGCGCTGGACACCTCCGCAGTCGAATACGAATACGTCAACAACCCGACGGGCGATGAAATGGTCACGCGATTTGCCAACGGCGTAAAGATGGTCCTGAGTCGCGGCGATAAATGGTGGCGAGGCTCATGCGGCATGCGGTTCGATGGCCCCGAAGGCTGGGTCGCGGTAGCGGACGGCTATTCAAAACCGGATGTTTCCCCGCCCAGTCTGATGGCTGACTTCAAGAAGATAGTCTCCGACTACATTGCCCGCACCGGACGCCCGATGAGCCACGTGCGAGACCTTTTCGACTGCATCAAATCGCGCCGCCAGACCGTGGCCAATCCGGTAGTGATGCACCGCTCTATGTCTACGGTGCACGCGGCTAATATATGTATGTGGCTAAAACGCAACGTGCGGTACGATCCTGTCAAAGAGGAATTCATAAACGACCCGGAAGCCAATCGCCTGCGCAGCCGCGCAATGCGCGAGCCGTGGACAGTCTAAGGAAATTCAAAACTGGAAACTCAAAACTTAAAGTTGAGGAACCTAAACCATGTCAAAGCAAAGAAATCGAAATGCGTGGGTTGTTCTGGCGACTGTCTTGCTGTTTGCCGGTGCTATTGGGTCTTTTGCACAGACCGTGCCGCCTGCCACAAAGGAGCAGGAAGCGAAACTCATCGCCGTGCTGACCTCGGACGCGTCGCAGAAAGAAAAGGTTGATGCCTGTCGACAACTATCGGTCATCGGCACCAAAGACGCTGTCGCACCGCTGGCGGCGCTACTCGGTGATGAGAAACTCTCGCACATGGCCCGTTACGCTCTGGAGCCGATCCCGGACCCCTCCGTGGACGAGGCCTTGCGCGATGCACTGGGCAAACTAAAAGGCCGGCCGCTTGTTGGTGTAATCATTTCACTCGGTGTGAGACGCGACGCCAAGGCAGTTCCAGCTTTAGGGAAGATGCTGCGAGAATCCAATGCGGATGCGGCTCAGGCAGCAGCCAGAGCATTGGGCAGCATCGGTGATGCCGCCGCAGCCAAGACGCTGCAGGTTGCCCTACTAAATGCCCCTGCCGCCAATAAACTGGCGTTTTGCGAAGGGCTACTTCGTTGCGCCGAGGCACTTGCCGCTAAAGGGCAGCGCGACAAGGCTATCGCGATTTACGACCAATTGCGTAGTTTGAAGGAGCCGCACCAGGCCCGCACCGGGGCTGTGCGCGGCGCGATACTGGCTCGCGGCAAGGAGGGCCCGGCGCTACTGCGCGAGTATTTGCGGAGCGATGATTACATTTTGTTCTCTGCCGCGGTGCAGACCGCACTGGCACTGCCAAGAGATACGGTAGTGACCGAGGTGTTGACCGCCGAAATAACTAAACTGCCAGTCGACAATCAAATCCTTGTGATCCAGACGCTCGGCAAGCGAGCCGATCCGGCGGCGCTGCCGACGTTATTCGCTGTGGCTAAGAGCGGCGAAAAATCTGTTCGCCTGGCAGCTATTCGAGCCATGCCGCAGATCGGCGATGCCTCGGCTGTACCTGTTCTGGTGGGATTATTTGCAGATGCCGACCGCCAGATCAGCGAGGCTGCGCAAGAAAACCTTGCCGGCCTTCCAGGTGAGCAAACCGACGCCGCCATAATGACAATATTTAATAGTAGTGACGCCAGCCAGCGGCTCACGGCGCTCGACCTGATCGGGCGTCGGCGAATGACCGCGAGCGTTCCGGCATTATTGAAGGCTGCCGGAGAGGCTGACCCGAAAGTCCGCCCGGCTGCGATCAAGATGTTAGGCGATCTGGGCGGCACCGACCAATTGCCGGCGTTACTTGATCTATTGATGCGGCTGAAAGAATCACAGGATTTGAGCGCGGCTGAACAGGCCTTGAGCAATATCCTTGCCAAAGCCGACAATCCGAAATCCTATGCCGATAAGCTCATTGACCTGCTGGCTCAAGCCAAGCCCGCGCAAAAGAGCGTCCTGCTGAGTATCCTCAGCACCATCGGCGGGGCAAATGCTCTAAAGGCTGTACGTGCGGCGGTCAACGATGCGGATGCGGAAGTCCGTGCCACGGCTATCCGCGCGCTTGGCGGATGGAAAGGTGCAGATGCTGCGCCGGACTTACTTGTACTGGCTAAGACCTCGCCCGACCCAACTCACAGAATTGCGGCTCTGCGCGGCTACATTGGCCTGGTTCGGGATGAAAGCCTCTCGACAGAAAAGAAGCTTGCGATGTGCAAGGATGCGGCTGCACTAGTTCAGCGCGACGAAGAAAAGAAACTTCTGCTCGGCGTGCTGGGCGAAGTGCCGGCTGCCGAGGCGCTATCAATGGCAATGACGCACCTCTCTAACCCTGCGACCAAGGACGAGGCGGCCTTTGCTGCTGTGGCTATAGCCGAGAAGATCTTCCAGGAAAAACCCGGCGAGGTCGCTGACGCTCTGGCGAAGGTGATGGAAGTCACGGGCAATAAGGATGTGGCTCGCCGCGCAAGGGCGATATTGAACAAGGCCAAGAAAGCCGCAGGACGATAAAGAGTCCTCTTAGCCCTGCCACCTGTGGGCAGGGCTTGCCCCCGGCACAGAGCCTGCCCTGAGCCTGTCGAAGGGTCCGGGGGCTAAGGTGAGATTTCAAAATCGTCATTGTCTTGATCAATTGTAACCGTTGTCCCATCGGCAAAGGTAGTTCGCTGTTTTCGGAAAGACTTATCCAGAAACTCGTGTTTTGTCATTTCCAGAAGCCCGACACGCTGGTGCAGGGCACACATAGTGCGTACCTGCTTGAGTTCCTGCTCGCCTGGGTTGAGCGATAAATACGGAAGCCCGGCGTTGGCCAAGCCATGCAGAAAGCCAAGATCATTCTGGGGGATTCCCCAGCCGCCTTTACCCAGAGACCAGGGAAGTAGTATCGCATCGTGGTAAACCAGATTGAAAAGGGGCACTGGAATTCCCATAGCTGGGCCGTGGCCTGGGTCCGGCACCAAGGCATAAGGCCCGTGATGTACCAGGTCGATATGGGGGATCGCCCAATCAGCCGGCTCTTCGGAGCTGACAACACCTCCGGTCGCGCGAATAAAATCCAGGCACATGCCACGGTACTTTAGACAATCCGCCCGGCTGGCAGGATGTTCGGGATTATAACATTCATCCGGAGGCACCACGGCAAAGACATCCAGGTAAGCCCCGCGTACTTTTACGCCGTGCTCCAGCAGCGATAGATAGTTCTTCTTGACGTGCCCCAGAGCCAATCTGGAGCAGAGGATCGACTGTTTTCCGCCATACCAAGTGCTGCCGTAGGGGCGATTTCCATTGCGGTCAAGGATAGTATGGCGAGAGTCGTATGACTTGGCATCGAGATAGTAGTCACGGTACTGGTCGTGGATAGCAAAGACGTAGCCAAGCTGGTCGCAAGTCTCAGCGAAGTCTTTCATGCCTTGCCAGCCGCCCGCCTCGGGACAAGGAGGCAGAATATCCGGGTGGAGATTGTCGTATCCGCGGAAGCCCCAGCCGTCCAGGTGCACATAAATTAGCCCTGCCGCTCGCGGCAGGGGCTCCCCCGGCACGAGTGCCGGGGCAAATCCTTTGTCGGCAAGTTGACGAAGTTGCTGTGCCCGCTGGTCGAAAGTCGTAAGTTGATGGTTTTTCGCCGGGTCATCTTTGTGATAGTAGCGGGATTCAGGCTGTATGTGAGACAGGATGCCCGTATGAATGACGGGACAGCCGATGAGCCTCTCAACCAGCGGATTTCTGGCGATTTTTTCCTTTAGGCCGACAAAATGCCCGGTCTCTTTGACGTGCTGGCGGTAGCGTTTGGCCATATCAACGTAATTACCCTTCTCGAAAAAACAGAGTCTGACACGTCGGGGATATTGCAGTTTTCCGAGGCAGTGGATCCATTTAAGTTGCATTTTGGTCGGCCCGCCCGGAGGATGCTCGAACCGGCAGCCGGCATCGGCTGGGGTTTCTATCAAGACCAGTATGGCAGAATTTTCTTTCTGATGCCCCCACCAAGGCATGTATAGACCGCGGCCGTAACATACTGAGTCGTACAACCAGACTTTGTCAGGCCAGTCTTTGGGAAGTAACATTCCCTGCATAAAAGGCACGATAGTCGTATCAAAGCAGGTGTCGGCTATTGCGCCGGGCCAAAAGCATTCGAGTATGGTTGCGGTCTTTTCTGCCGGGACCAGCTCGCAAATTAGGTCTTCATATTGGCCTTGCAGGCATACAAAAAGGCTGATTTGTAGATCAATTTCATTCTTCTCGTGCCGGAAATTTCCCAGGTCGATTTTAATGCCGGTCTTAAATCCTGTTTGGTAAGGGCAAATCAGTTTTTCGCCGGCATCGGCAAGTCGGAGCGCAAACGTCTTGCCGGCCTTTTCTACAATCAAGTCCCCGGAGAATGACGGCATCATAGACCAATCCTGACCACCAGCGTGCACGGTCATTTGCAGATCCGAAGGGTTGAGCTCAACGCGGTTCTTCAGGCCTTCAATGCTCCATCTTCCCTCTTTCCCTTCGACTTTGCTCAGGGCAGGCTGCTGGACCTGTACCTTAGGTGCGCCCCATTCATCTTGGGCCAGCTCGTTTGCTGCCGCCGCCCAGCTAAAACAGGTAACACAGAGCAGAACAACGACTTTCTTAAAAGGGAGGTGACAGTTTGTGATCTCTAAAGTATACCACATCGCTATTAAGCGCAACCGTGATTTATACGCCTGTGGCGTACGAGGGCTTCGACTAAGCTCAGCCGAATGTGCCACGCAACCGTACTTTATAGTTCATAGTTCATTGTTCGTTGTTGCTGCCGCGGAGCGGGGGCCTCGATGAACTATGAACGCTGAACAATGAACGAACCGACTATGGCCAGAGCAACTGCTCAAGCCAAGCGTCAGCCAAAATGGCGTAATCTTTCAAGTCAACATCATTATCCGCATTCAGGTCGGCTGTGAGAACTGCGCCGGTGTCGAGCCAGGCGGAAGCCATTATTTCTATGTCCGCGTAGTCGACCACGCAATTGCCGCTTAAGTCGGCGGCGGGCTTGGCCAGCGCAGCAACACATCTGCGTATGTACAGCCTGATGTCGTCAAAGTATAAGCTACCTTTGCCGCCCGCTTTGGGACTAGTCCGGTTACCCAGGCCGATATACACCTTCTTGACAGCCTTCAGATTTACGCCCGCAGCGATTAATTGCGTCAGCTCAATGTTCCACTCCTGCCAGGCGTCTTTCTGGACCGCCCCAAGCTCAGGATGGTTGATGGCCTTAACGTGCCCGGCATTATCTTCCACCGCCACATAGAGTTGCTCAGCAGCATTGTTGGGATCGCCATAGAACCACATCGCCAATGCCTTGAGGTTGTTTGTGGTCCAATCCTGCGGAGAGGTCCACTCCCGCTGAGTTTCAGAGTAGCGGATTTTGCCGGCTGCACCGCTATTATCATAGGCCAGCGGCATCGACTGGCTGCCGCCCTGAACTATAGTTTGCTCAGCAAATGGGGCCTGACCGTATCCTACAGTGGAGCCCGTGCCGTTACCAGGATAACCGGGTGCTGGCTCTCTGAATCCCCATCCGTCCCGCCAGGTCTGGAATATCCTACTGCTGACATCATCGGTGTAGCTCTCAAAATCATCCACGACAATATGGTCGGCTGTGGTAAAGCTCCAGACGGCGCCCTTCCAGGTATCAGCAGCGTTGACCTCATCAATTCGCCAGTAATAAGTCTCGCCCCACTGAAGTGGAAGCTCAGGGGGCGTATAACTCGTAGCATCGAGATTCTGCTGGCCTCGATAGACGCCGGTTGATGCCGGCGTAGCGTTTGCTGCCGCCGTAGAGTCGGCGCTGAGGTATATGTTGTGCTTAGCAGCTTTGCTTCCTGCCATCCAGCCAAGAGTAGGTGTCTGGGTGACGTCGGCGGCACCATCGCCAGGGATCGGAGCATAAGCCTTCAGCGGGATAAACGAAGTCGCCCCCACATAACAACCGCTGATAATCTGTCGCGTGGCGCTGACAGGTCCTTGCCAGGCTACCGCAATGTTGTCGCCGCCGGTGCCGTCCTTCATCAACGCCTCGATGTAGTACCTCTTGCCTTTAGCCAGACTTTGGGGCGTCGACTTCTGCTCCGGATACTTGGTCCACTCTCTGGGGTTGGTCCAGCCGGGCACGCTTGCAATCATCTGCTTGTTGGCCGGCTTATCATCGGTGCTCAACCACAACTGCGTTTCGTCGTCGCCGGATACCCAAAATGTGTAATCACCCGAGGCCGGTACGAACAGCCAACCACAGAGCCGGCTTCCGTAGTCGTTGGCCCAGTCCACAGGACCCTCGAAAGTGGTTAGATACTCCCAACCATCCGGGCTGCCCGGATAGTGGGGATTGTTTGTCAGATCACTTATGGCCGTTCCGCCGATGCCCATCCACCACTGGCGAATGATTTTACCTGTGCCCGGAGCCACGGTTGTAAAGCTCCAGATGTCGCCTCTCCGCCAGGTCATGCCGTCAAACTGGTCGACTCGCCAGAAGTAAGTAGTCTCCGGGACAAGGGCCTTGGGAGTGTGAGTCGTATCTACCAACATGTTCTGCTCGGTGTTTGGGGCGCCCTGGTCGACATCGTTGAAGCTCTTACCAAGGTACAAATGCTGCAAAATCGCCCCCTGACCTGCTTTCCAGGTCAGCTTTGCGTCCAAAGGCACATCTTTGGCCCCATCGACAGGCCTGGGCTTCCAGGCGGTCAGCGGGGCGATGGTGAAATCCCAGACGTCGCCGGTGCGTATGGTGACGCCGTCGGCTTCAACCTCATCTATCCGCCAATAGTAAGTAGCCCCCGGCGTAAAGCCGGCGCTGTAGTAATACATTGTGGTGGACTGGCGACCCTTGAACTCGCCGGCGCCAGGCGTCGGATTGGTGCCGAAGTACACATCATGGAACTTGGCGGTGCGGCCGGCTACCCATTGCATCATCTGTGTTTTTACATCCTCGCAGCCGTCAAAGGGCGTGGGGTTACTGGCCGTTAAGCCGGGCACGAGCCAGGCTGTGCCCCATAAGCTGGGGGTGTTCCAGCCGCCTGTCGTGGCGTGCCAGGCGACCTGCGACTCGCGGGTATCGCCGCCGGCGTCATCATCGTTGATAAAACAGTCCACGCCTATCAGTTGGCCTGCCGGTGCTCCGGGTCTACCCAGAATCGACGACCAGGGTATTCTGATTTCAAGACGATAGCCGTCGTCCGTCTCAGCCATCATATATTCCACGCCGACCAAACTCCCTGGGCGATGGAAGTACTCATACATGTCGGCGTCGGGGGAGTCAACGTTCCATCCGAAGCGGTACTGAAAGTCGTTCTCGTCGGTAGAGCCGCCCTTGCTGTTGTTACCATCTATATAGAACTCGACGCTGTCATCTTGCCACGAGTTGGCAAGAACCGTGTCGTTGTACAATTTGCTGTCGTTGACGTCTATCAGCACATACAGATACTGCGAATCGTACAGTGCCTGCCAACTGCCGGAGCAATCCGCGGGGTCGGTCGGGGCACTACCTTCGATGGTAATAGCCATGAACTGCTTTGTTGCCAGCGACCATACAGGGTCAACGGTGCCGTCTATAACCGGCAGTGGCTGATCCGGCCAAGGAATATCCACATCGGCAGCGCTGATATGGGCCGCAGTCAGCAAACACAGCAACACTGATAGACAGCCTAAATGGATGAGTCTTCCGCACATAACGTTCCTCCTTCAAAGAACACTGCTTATCGCAGGTTATTTATACCACATTGGCTGCGCGGATTTCAAGTTAAATTCCAGAAACGGGCAGAAGATTTCCAAATAGCAGTAGAGTTCCCGTCGCGCGCGGGCGCGGACGCTCTCCTTAGGGACTCTGGATTTTACCATTTCGCAGATAAACTACACGGTCGGCGAAGTCTTTTGCTGCCGGCCCGTGGGTTGCCACGATCACAGTACCGCCTTGTCGGTGAAACTCATCCATGTATCCAAGCACTGCGGCCGCATTATCGGGATCAAGATTGCCGGTAGGCTCGTCGGCAAGGATGATCTTCGGGCGGTTCAGTAGCGCCCTTGCTATGGCGGTACGCTGCTTTTCGCCGGCACTGAGCTGCGAGGGCTTGTGATAAATTCGGTCGGTCAGTCCGAGTTTTTCTATCAGTTCGTAAGCGGGGTCCGTCCCCGCGTTTTCCTGCCGGAAGACGGGAGCAGGGACGGCTAAACTGCCAGCAAGAAGAATGTTCTCAACCACATTCAAATAGGGCACCAACGCGAACTCCTGAAAAACAAAGCCGATGTTCTGCGCTCTGAATCTCGCTCTGGCTCGGGCTGTCTGGGCATAGAGATTGTGCCCTTCAATGGAAACAATTCCGCTGGTCGGTCGCAGCATTGCCGCGATGGTCATAAGCAAGGTAGTTTTTCCGCTGCCGCTGGGCCCACAAATAACAACAAACTGCCCCTTTTCGATGCTAAGAGTAACCTCATTTAGAGCCTTGCAAACGCCCCTGTGAGTTTGGTAAGTCTTTACGACCTTTTCCAGACGAACCATACCTATTCTAACCTCAGTGCTACCGCCGGGTCGTAAGCTACCGCGATCATCGCCGGGATAAAGCTGGAAACTGCGGCAAAAAGCGGAGCAAAAATAAGCGACCAAGTTAATAAAGACAATTGCGGTTTTATCACTGTCTTAGCAGTCATTTTGAATATGTCCGGGCCAAAGTGCAAAGCCAGATACGTTCCCACCAGAAAACCGATAAATGCCCCTAATAGACCGACTATTACCGCTTTCCCCAGGAACAGTGCCGTGATTTTGCCTGAGCCATATCCAAGAGCCCGCATGACGCCGATCTCCTGGTATCTATCACGCACATTTATGACGGCCAGTACGACAATCCATACTCCACAGGCAATAACTACAAAAGGGACGATGACGGCAAATACACCTTGTATCATTTGTCGCTGCTTTGCGCGAGCCGCCGCGATGGGCTTTGCCTGAACAACCTCCACGTCAGGCAGGATGGAAGCAACTTCTTTTCTCAATATGGATACAGGATCGTTTGTGTCGACAAAGCAAAGGCAGTCCACCGCCTGGATTTCACTGATCTGGCCGGGCAGGTTTAGAATTTCCTGGGCGTCTTTCAGATGGCACTGGATGCGAATATCATCTACGCCGCCCTGTTCAAACAGGCACCTGACTATTTTCAACTGTCTGCCCCCAATCTCGATAATCTGGCCCGCCTTCAGCTTGAGTCTATCGGCGATGATATATCCGACGTAGGCCGTACCCTGTGGAATTGGCTCCACCATCGGCGGCTGCTTCTGTCCGGGCGGACAAACCTCCGGAGCAAGACCGGCCAGAACTACCTCAAATCCTTGCCACGATATTCTGCGCTGCAAAGTGCCCAGCAAATGATTGTAGGAAAACGCCGAAGGTGTGGCGAGCTTTTCCAGGTACTGCTGCGGCATAGTTTTGTCAGTCAGCCCGGTGAGCAGGAACTCGCTTCTATCCGTACCTGCCGGCACGATGTGCAGATTATAGCCCATCTGCAGCATCAGGCGAGCAGTCTCTCGCTGCGAAGCTACCCCGGCAGTGAAAAACGAAATGAATAGGGCTACTGCTACGGTCACCGCTAAGACACTAAGCAGGAAATTGGTCCTTCGATGCAGAATTTCTCGCAAGATAAGGCCCGGCGTGATCATAAATTTTTTCTCGCCCGAAACACGATGTATAGACCGACTGCTATGATTAGAACTGTCGAGCCGGTGATCATCGCTACGGCACTGAAAATTGAAAATTTCAAAGCCAGATCGGGGCTTTCTCGGGCGGTCTTACTCGTCCCTCGTCTCTCGTCACTCGTCGCTCGTCGCTCGTCTCTGGTGCTTTCCGCTTCCGGCTCAACAACCAGTTCCTGGTAGCCGAGCGGGACGCCAGGATACGAAGAAATTCCTCTTCCAACTATCCGGCTAATCTCGGTTTTTATCATCGGGCTTTCAGGATCAAATCCCAGGCTTTCCGCTGCCTGTGCTTGTAGGTTTTCGTCCCACCTGGCAGGCAGTATCGTGCCTTGCAGCCATCGGTGGTCGAGGCCGCACTCGCAATCCTCACCGATGACAGAGAGAACCGCAGTTAGGTTATCTTGCGTTATTTGCTCGCCCTTAAACATTGGCCCTACCCACCGCGCTCTTCCGTAGAGCACCACTGCGTGCGGCTCTGAGTTTTGAGTTTTTAGTTTTGAGTTTTCAGTTTCCAGGCCCAGACTCCATAGCAAAACCTTTTCCTGTGGGAGTGATTCTTGGCCTAGCTCGACCAGTACCGGCGGATAAGCGATGGGCTTAGGCAGATATTCCATTTGCCCGGCTACCTGCTCGATAGCGCTACGGGCAGCTTCTTTTGCCTTTTTGTTCTGCTGTTGGTCTGCCGCCTCAATCAGAAGCACAACGCCGTATGCCTTGCTGACCTGCTGGAGAATCTCATTGCGCTTTGGCGATGATAGAACATTGTCAATCGCCGACCTGAGCGTTTGCTCGAAGTCTCTCGCGGCGGAGCCAGGTTTCGTGACAGGCACCGCAAGTGACTGCCCGTCGGGCGACACCAGAACCGCCGAAGGGAAAGTCCGTATCTGCAAAGAATCCAGATATTTTATAGCCAGATGGTCCCTTTGTTGGTTCACATCAACAATTTCGAATTGTATATTGCTCTCCAGCAGTGCAGCGTACGATATTTGCTCAAAGCTGGAGGCAATTTCTGCAGGCGTGTTTTTGTCGACAAAGCCGTATAGATGGTACTGCTCAATGCCGAGGTCCACAAAGCCGACCTCGCGGACGTTGTATCTACAGGCAAATGCCGGAAATGGATGCAGACAGCAGCAGATGCAGGCGATCAGTATTAGTCTTGATATTTCCGCCATTATCAGAATCCTTCGTCCATCGCTCATCATCCCCGGCTCGACGAGAGACGAACGACGAGGGACGAGGGACGAGTAAGGCCGAAGCACAAGACTTTTCCATCCTCAAGAGTAACTATCACTCGGCCATCGCGGTCGACGGCCAGGCCCCACGGAACCGGCGCAGCCGGCACGGGCTGCGACCACAATATCTTGCCGTCCTCGATATTTAGAGCGATGATTTGGCTCTTGGTGGCAATCACTACAGCGTTATTGCCAACCGCCAGCGCGACAGCATCTTTGCAGTCGTAGCTCCACAGCGGCTTGTCCTTAATACCGAGCCTTCTGAAATCGACATTGAACCGATTGCCGGGATTTGCCATGCTCTTACTCAGTGACGCGCGGTCGATGCGAGCAAAACACATAACCTTGCTGTCATACTGGCTGCTCGTCCAGACAAGGTCGCGCTCGCCTCTGGAGGCCAGAAAAACCTTGTTGAAAACAGTGTCGTCGTAGACCTCATATTTTGGGTGGGCGTAGAAAGGTTTGCCACAGGCAACAACCTGGTCTGCAAGCAAGGAAAGCTCCCAGCCGCGTGGACTGGATGATTCGCACGTTGCCAGCGGCGCCGGGTCATTCAGACACTTGCCGTCTGTGGCATTATAGACAGCCGGCGAGACAGAAGTGCCGCTGGCTAGGTACAGTTTGCCGTCATAGAGCAACTGATGTCCCTGTACGCTCACGCCCGTACGGGCTTGCCGGTCGAGGTGCCCTGATGTATTGTTCTGCCATTTGATCTGGCCTGTTGCGGCATCGAGCGCGCAAACGTATGTGCCATCGTAATTAACAATGCCGGCAGCGAGATATGCAGTCCCGTTATCGACAAGCACTCCGCTTGCAGCTGGCCAGGTGGAAAGCAATTGACCATAGACGGGCATCAGACGCTCGGCGGGGGCTGCGCGGAATCGCCAGAGCAGGCGGCCGGTCTTGGCCTCGAAGCAATAAACCCATCCATCGCCTGAGCCGACCAGTGCCCGGCCTTTCCAGATAGTTGGAGGAAAACGAACAGCACCACCGGTGTAGGCCTTCCATTGTTGCTGGCCGGTCGCCGCATCCAGTGCCTTTACGATACCGTCGGGGCCGCTGACAAATACAAGGCCGCCAACTGCAACCGGAGCCGTCGACAGGGAGGCTGCCGGTGGAGGAGTTGTCCCAGGATCAAACCGCCAGAGCAGCTTAGTGGCCTCTGGGATAGTTACCTCCGTAGTGGCACTACCGATATTGTCTGCCCGAAATGTCGGCCAGTCAGCACGTGAGCCAGGCAAATCTACGACATTGGTCAAATCGGCGGCGAATTTTTCCAGGCGTTGCTCTTCGGTTGCCTTCGGACTGAAGTCGAAGTCTCCCGCCGGTCCCAGGCAGGTGACGCCGTATAGCGTGAGTTGGCAGTCGCAAACCGATGGCCACCAATACAGCAAACCGTTGGCGATGGTAACGCCATCGTGACACGGGGGACGCATCGCTGAAATCCACTGCGGACGCCTGGATGCCAAATCCAGGCGAACTGAACCATCCTGGGCACGGAAAAATATGGCATCGGCAGAGCCGGTCGGCCGAGTGCAGGCCCTACGGCTCTTATCAATTTCTGCCAGCACCTCGCCGGTCAGGGCGGCAAATTTTACGCTCGGGTGCTTGTCGATTTGGCCGCTGATGCCGTATAACCCGTCCTCGCGCAGGATGAGTTGAAAGTTGCTGTAGGAATTCTCCCACAAAATACTACCGTCTTCGGCTGACACAGCCAGAAGTTTGCCAATGGGTGGCCCGGCAAAATACAATGCCTTATCGCTACACTTTAGATAGCAGGTAGTCCGCCAGTTGGTGCGCCAGTCCTGGCGATTCAAATATGTACCAAGTGACCTAAAAAGTTCCGGGGCATTATCCGGAGTTTTTCGCCAGACAATGTTGCCTGTTTTTGCATCAAGACAGGCTAAATATTCTCCGAACCGGAATATGTAGATACGCCCGTTCTTCATACACATAGCCCGGCTGTCGATCGGCTCATCCTCGCGGTGGCGCCAGAGGACTTTTTTCGCTTGAGGGTCGATGGCGAGCACATTTCGGCCAAATCCCCACGGCTGTTCGGGCTGATTAAAGCCTTCCGATATGGGGTCCCACGGCCAGCCGTGTTTGTCTCGGGCCCATTTCTTGGTTGGGTCTCTTTGCTCCTGCTCTCCGATCAGGGCATAAAGTATGCCGTCTTCAAGGGCCATCCATTTCCAGAATGTTCCGCCTGCCACATCTTCGGATGGGATTATCTGGTCTTTGAGCTGGCCGGTTGCGGTGTCGATGAGTTTGCACGATTTATCATCGGCAACATATAGAATCTGCGGCGTCGCGATCATTGTATTGCGGTGGATCATTACACCCTCAGCCAGGTCTCGCTGCCAGAGAATTGTGCCGTTGTAGCCGTCAAACGCCACGAGCTTATTGAGATAGGGCTCTTCGCGTACCTTGAAAGCCACGTGGCCGAATGCCTTAAAGACTCTGCCTGCTGAGGCAACCGCCACCTGAGGCAGTGGGGCGTAGCGAGGTTCTGCCATGAAATGCGTCAGATATGGCGCGACTATGACCCTGTCCTGCGACTGCGGATTGTTGTCCGGCCCGTGATATGGGTGGCTCCAGTCGTCTATGCCTTCTGGAAAAGGTTTGGTCAGGACCTTGCGTCCGAGCAAGGCCTTTCCCTGTGGGCGCAGGACCCGAAGTGCCTCGGCCTGCGAAATCTCTGCCTGTGCGTCACGCACAGCTACCAGGGCATCGGCAAGATTGTCGGCCAGGTGTAGTTTTGTCAGTTCGCCTTTCTCGATGAAGATTCGTGTTCCATAAAAACCTGCATCGTCGACTATCTGCCGGGCTTTTTCCACGTCTTCGCCGCGCGGTAACTGGATGTAGATTAGTAGTTCAGTTTGTTTAGCCAGTTCAAGTGCCAGTTCGCACTTGGCGCCGCCTAAGACCACGCAAATGCCGCGTCTGACGCCGATCCGGTCAAGGATTCGCTCAGTGCGCTCGGCCGCAAAGGCAAGCGATTGACACAACGGGATACAAGCCGCAGTAATTAATAAGGTAAGCCTGATTTTTTTCATTTCTTCCCTCGATTCTCGATGCTCATGTCCCCCGTCACCGTACCGGCGACGGCTAAACAGGCATCGCTAAAAAGTACTCACTATAAATCGGTCTCTTGGACTCGCCAAATTCTAATCCTGGGTTTGCAGGTTGTCAAACTGCGTTTCTGTGGCGACAACCTAATTGGTTCTGCGCATCAGATAAAGCACGGCGTCACCTTTGAACGACGATTCGACAGTCTGCTGGGCATTGTCGCCGGCTTTTATTGTGCCGGTAGATTCAATCTTGCCGCTATTGGGATTGAACCATTCGTAATCGTAAGTTCCGGCTGCCAAGTTCACATTGACGGAAGAGACATCCGCGGCGGGATTGTAGACCAGATACTCGACGCCGGGATTTGCCAGGCAATACTTGGTCGACGCCAGGTTGTTGTGCGGCTGCATCGCTGCCAGATTCATCTTATTGGCATACGTTAAAGTGTAGCCCAGACTTTTGCGGATTGGGTCCCACCTGGGGTCGAGCCGCTGGCCAAGCACTTCTCCATCATAGGGGTCCATAAACAGCGGATTATATCCTCTGGTGAAACTCTTCCACACCCAGGCCTGATTGCCGCCGATGCCCCAGAGGTGGTCTGTGTCATTCAGGACGACTTTACGCCCATCCGCTGCCGGAGGGTCGTCCCGGTAGCCGCCCTCGGGATTGGGGGAAACCCAGTCAGCGGGACTTTCAAATAAGGTCTGGTTCTTTCCGCCGCGGTACTGAAAGGTCATCCCCACAGGATGCTGCTTGGGCTTGGACTTTTCGTACCGCTTAATGTAGCCGATGATATGATACTGCCACTGTGTAGATGGCGGGTGGTTCTCATTAGATATTTCGTACAGCACATTGTCCAGATCGTTGATGGTGTCGATTACTTTGCGCACATAGGCTTCCTGCAAAGAAGTCACTGTCTTGTTGGCAAGAGTGTAGATTTCCAGGCCGTTGCGGTCTCTGTCTGTGTCGGCGTCGATGCCATTTACGTTATTGTCCGGATGGAACGGATGTCCCTGCCAGGCGCCGGCGGAGAATTGCATTGCCCAGCCTTCAAAAAGCATGATGGAAACGTAAATGCCGCGGTCGCGGGCAGCGGTGACTCTCTGGCGCAATCGGTCAAAGTACGCCGGATTGAAATTCTCCAGATTGAACTTCGGCTTGCCATCGAAGGCCTTGCCTGGTCCGGTTCTCGCCCAGGGCTGTGGAGCAGCCGTATGCAGCTTATTTTCCTGGTTAGCCTTTGTGTTCCAGGTTACCGGCTCCCAGGTCCACATTCGGATAAAGTTGTGGTTCAGCGGCTTCATCCAATCCAGATAAGCGTCAAAATCGAATCGCGGCGGCGGATCGCTGGGCCCGATGTCCACAAGATTCGCCCAGGTGTGTGAGCCGGTCAGATAAATAGCCCTACCGCTGCCGTCGGTGAAATAGCGAGGGTTCTCCGGGTGGACCTGAAGCGGTCCCAGGGCTTTAGCGGTATGAGTCTCTCCCACGATCAGGAAGATTCCCATATTCAGGATGAGAATCCAATGTTTCAACATGCCCTTATCTCCAAACGAAATCCGCGATACCTCTGATAAGCGTCGTGACACCACCAGTTCCTCCGCCGGGAGCCTCAGTAAGACCCATCACCGGACCTCCTGCAGCATGTTGATCAGGACTTTTTCCGCGACCGGGTCGTAGCTCGGCTCTGAAGAAGCCACGTGACGCTGCACGTCCAGTTGCGAGAAAAGAATGGTCCCTTTGCCCCCGACGACAGGCACTTCGGTGGCGACGCAGGTTGCAGGCTCGCGCACCCACAGGATTCTCTCAGCGGCCGCCAGCGCGGGGCCATCCAGGCTGCCGGCCGCGACCGTCCCGGGCGGGCTATTCCAGCGAATCAGCCACTCAGGCCGGATGCCGGCGAGCATTGGGTGACTCGTCCCTTTGTAAGGGAAGACCCGTGACCCTCGCGTGTCGCCCGTTTTGATGTTACATAGCTCGGTCCAGTCCCACGCACGAGTTGACAGCACAACCACGCGACCGCCTGCGGACGTGAACTCACGTAGGACATCGGCCTGACGCTTTTCCGCCGGGGTCACGTGAGCAGCATTCCAAATGACGACCACGTGTTTTCCGGGGACCAAATTGTCGAGGCTGTGATTTGCCTGCAGTCCTTTCGATTGGAACCACGTATCGGCAACCGAATCGCCTCCGAGAACTATGAAATGGCGGTCGCGGAGGGCGACAGGTACGTCCGGCGGTCGCACTGCCCGGACAAACCGCTGGCTGAGCACCGCCCGGCCGGGAATGCCGGTTGTACGAGCCGTCAGCCAATAACTGCCTTCCCGCTCGGGTAGCTTCCATCTGACAGTGGTGTCAGTGAGAGTATCAGCTTTCAGGTTAAAATCGTAACTCCACTTCGACAGCGTCCTCTCGAAACAAGCGGCCTCCGGAATGAACTCGGGACACTCCTCTGTCAGCATAACATCCACGTGGATACTCGCATCGTGCCACGAATCATTGATAAGAGATAGTTTGGTAGTTACTTCCTGCCCTATCCGGAAGCTGGCATCAAACAGGTCGAGACTTGCCAGAACAGGCGACAGTGAACTATGCCAGCAGGCCGACACCGGCGAAGCGTAATTCGCCTTCCAGACGGCACTACCTTTGCCGGTCTCTCTCACGCGGGCCGCCAGCCGCGTGCGAGTCCAACCTGCATACATATAAGGCCACATCCCGTCCACCCTGGCCCGTCGCATGGCTTCGGTATGCTCGGCGCCGATCTGCGCCACGGCGATCTGGTCCGCCCTTTCATCGTCCAGCCCGGCCCATTGCGTCTTGGGGTGCCCGAAATAGTTCATGTACTCGGTGTTAGTCGTCGTACGCTCCCCAGCCGTCCTGAACCAATCCGCAATCCCACCGGCAAGATTGCCTTCGACGGTATCCGTTATATTGCCGCACGTGTGTACGTCGTAGTTGTCGCGAGTCCCGGTGCTGCCCGTTCGAAGAGTCGGGCGCGTCGGGTCCATCGCATTTACGAAATCTTGAAACGCCCCTTCCTCCCATTCGTTGTCGCGCCTGGATTCATTGCTCAGCACCCACATAATGACCGCCGGATGATTCCACAGCCGACCCATCCACCCCGCCGCGTCAACCAGGCAATTGCGGTGCCATATCTGGAGCTCTTCCGGCGTAAAACGATAGTCGTGATAGTTGTAGAGTACTGGGAACTCGGCCAGAATCATCGTCCCATGCTCGTCGCAAATATCTGCCCAGAGCCTGGGCAGCGGACGCGTATGCGTGCGGAAGGAGTTCATACTCATTTCCCTTGCCTCAGTGACCAGGTAATCAACCTCATGGCCGGTTATCGTGTCACCCCAGTCCCACTCGAAAACTAAATTCGAGCCTCGTAGCCACAGATTCCTGCCGTTAAGCTTGTAATTGCGGTCCGCCACACCGATCTGGCGCATGCCGAAGCGAAATGTCACTGCATCGAGCACGGCTCCTGCCCTGAGCAGAGTAACCTCTGCCAGATACAGATTGCAGCTTTCGTAGGTCCATGGTTTGAAACTTGCCATAGGAACCTCGACGAAGAAATGCTCGCCGCCCAAAGGATCTGCATCCGGCACCAGGCGAGCCTGAGCTTCCCCCTCGCCCACTAAATCGCCACCGGGCCACGGGCGGACCCGTGCGCGAATGGTCAGACCGTCGAGCCTCTCAAGACCGCTCGGCGTAACCCTGATAGTCACTCTACTCTTGGCCAAATCGGCGATGGCCAGAGCCCACTTCATATAAGCGCGATCTGCAAAGTCAATCCAGACGTCGTCGGTAACCGAGGGCATACCGCTGGTGTTTGCGAATCCGGCCGGGAAAAGAAAGTAGCCGCTGGCGGCCCGCCTCGCTCCCCGAGTACCGGCGATCTTGAGAACGATTTCATTCTCCCCCGACCGCAATACGCCCGGCGCAATGTTCGTCTGGTACGGACCGGTCGGTTCGTTCTGGCCTACCTTCTTCGCGTTGATAAACGCCGCAGCCCCGAGCGATATATAGTTCCACCGCAGCACAGCCAGACTCTTCGCCTGCTCAGCGGTTAATTGAAATGTTCGCCTCGCCCAGACGAACGCAGTCTCCGAAACCGCCTTTTCACTCCACGGCATAAACTGCCCCGGAAGCCTGACCTCATGCCAAACGAGTTTGGCCTGCCCCCGCCGACCCTCCGCTCGCTCCTGCCCGTCACCAACTGCAAATTCCCACATACCGTTAAGCGTAATCGATCTTGCGTGCTGCCCCTCACTCTCACATAAGGCCTCCGGCAACACAGAACTAACTGCACCGCCCGTTGTAGTAGCCGTCACCACCCAAATGGCGATCAGCAACGCGGATTGAGGTCGAAACATGCCATTCTTCATCGTAATTGCTCCGGTCTTAGTCTTATGATCTCCGTGGCGAGCTTTTCGCGAGCGGCAAGGATTTCTTTAGGGTCTCTGGAAAATTGCCACCAATTTGGCGCAATCATATCGACAATCTTTTTGACCGCGTCTTTGCCCGCCAGTTTCTCAAGAATCGAAAAATACTCATAATCTTCCATCCCGTCTCGAAGGTTCTTTATCCGCATGCAGGCAATAGGCCCTTCAATGCCGCAGGGTACGCCGGGATAGAACAGGTACCCGCCCCCGTTGTAATGCAAAGGATGTGCAAACGCCGGATTGTTCCACGGATCGACCACCCTGGTGACTGTCGACCAATATAGTAAGCCGGCAATGTCGTATTGATAGTTTATCCACGTTGGGACGCGGTAAACGAGCAGCGGCCAATCTATATGCCAGTGCGGCGGATCAAGGTCTTTGACCTTTTGATATTCAGGATGGTAGCGAGGCGCTCTCTGAACCAAAGCGGTGTAAGACCAGACCTCGTCGCCCTCGGCGATTTTTTCACTTATGGATTTTCTATCAATGAACGACCACAGCGGACACCAAATATCAACCGCCGGGTCAATATCAGGCCAGGAAGCATCCTGTGGATATGGCTGTTCAACCACCAGCCGCCGAAGCTCTGGCGCCGCCTGGCGGACAAGCTCGCCCAACACAATAACCTGCTCATAGTTTTCGCGCAGGTTCGGCTCATCCCACATGTATAAATATGCCCGCTTTTCCCAGCCGTTTTTCTTCAGATACGCATAAAAGTCTCGATAGTATCGCTGGGCTTTTTTTCGGTTGGCTTCGGATATATCTTTGTAATCGGGCCGCGATGTTGAGCTCGGCAGCGAAAAAAATGGTGCTCTTGGAACCTCAAAATCAGTCACGTGAAACCTATTGATAAATTCACTTAGCTGTCGGTGCTTTTCGGCAGTGACATTCAAAGAGCCATCTTCGTTGACCGCCGGCAATAGACTGCCCGGAATTGGAGGATTGATGCGGTGCTCGGCCATCGCCTGACAATAGCGCAGCTCGATCTGTCTAAATTCCTCCGAGCCGGGCTTGACATCAAAGTATCGCGTGACATTTTGAAAGCCGCCAAAGTGGTTTCTATGCGTAGGGCCGTCCGGAAGTGCAAAATCCCATACGGTCAGGTTTATAGGGATTTCAGCAGATAGATTGCCCTGTGCCTGGACCGTAAACTTTCCGTTGTAAATGCCTGCCGGGACATCTCTTGGCACATACACATCGACCCATATAGGCTGATTTTGTCCCTTAAACACTTCAAAGGGAACGGCATACAAATCATATCCTGTGGTAGTTGTCGGTTCGCCCCACCTTTTCTGGGACTGGGCTAACGGTTCGATGGACTTGCCGGTCAAGGGATTTACAAATGGAATAAGGGGATCGGCATATAGCCCGGGAGGTAATTCCGCTCCGGGCGTGGATTTTCTTACCCGGACGTATTCAGCCCTAAAAAGTTTGATGTTGTCCTTTCCAATTTTTGCGCCGGCCTGTCCAATAAGGTCGGAAATCTCCACAGTCAGTACTCTGACGTTTGCGTTGGAGGCGGTAACTACCACCTGAAACGATTCAACTTCATTTTTCGCTGCCTTAATCTCTACTTTACCAGGCCCGTACGGTTTCTGATCCTGGCCTATCCGTTCCATGCCAGATAGCACCGTAAGCTGGATTCTTTGTTCAGCGGCCAAACAAGCAGGTACGACAGAAAACAGAAAACAGAAAATCATCGGCATTCGGTTTCTCATGGGTAATCTCCATCATTAAGCAAGTTTCACTGCATCATATTGAGGAACTTTAAGCAGTTCGCCTTTTCGCAGCGCCGACTGGTGCGCGATAATGCCCGGCACCGTGTAAGCCAGTGCTTCATAGACATCAATCGCGGGTCGGCGATTATGCACCAGAGCGTCAATAAATTCGTGCGTCAAAAACGTGTGTGAGCCTTCATGGCCGGTGTCGTGCCGCAAAGGCTCCGGCAGCATATCCGTCTTCCACCACTGCGGCTGCTTGTATTGCTCAAAGTTTGGCGCCTGCCGCTCAAAGCCGGCGTCATCCTTTTCCACCTGCTCGCCCGAGCGGATGATAATCGGGCCAAGGCCGTTAGGATGAGGGGCGTAAAAGCTCATTTTATCACCGATCCATTGTGCTCGCTCGCAGCCGCGGTGAGCGCCTTTCCACCAGATATTGACGCGAAATGCGGTGCCGCGATTGGTTCGGAACATCGCCGATTCGTTCCAGAATGGATTGCCGTACACGTTATCTTTGAGGATGGGACTATCGTCGCCCCAGCCGTGACAGACAACCTCGGTCAGGCGCTCTGCCGTGACGCCGATCAACTGGCTGGTGCAATGTGTCGGATAGTGCATTGGCGCCACGCCGTAGCGCCAGGTTTTCTTGCCCTGGTAAAAGTAAAGCCCTTCCAGGCCGGGATGTTGATATTCGGCCTCGCAGTAATACAAAGAGCCGAACTTGCCCTGCTGGTAAAACTTGCGTGCTGAAATCGTTGACTGCTGATAGTAGCCGGTCTCAGCCATCATATAAGTCAGGCCGTATTTTTTGACTGTATCCAGCAGCAGATCGGCCTGTTCGATTGTTGCCCAAGCAGCCGGCACGGCGGAGATTACGTGCTTGCCGTTTTTCATCGCCTCTATGGTGTGCTGCACATGAAGCGGGCCGTCGGTAAAAATAGCTACGGCGTCGATGTTCTTATCCAGCACCAATTCTTCCAGCGAGTTGTAAGCCTTTTTGCAATTGTACACCTTCATCAAGAGTTCCCGCCGGTCCTGCCGCAGGTCGCTGACCGCCCCGACGATACAATCCGGATGCTCATGCCATTGGAACGAAGTGCCGAATCCGCCGCCCACCACCCCCATGCGAACCTTCTTGGGTGTGGTGTTGACGGCTAGCGCTGCACGGTGAGCCAACATTGAACCAGCAAGGGTAGCGCCGCTGCGATTAAGGAAATCACGCCTGGAATAAGTCGCCAGATTTTTGCTGTTTCTGTTCATCTTTATATACTCCGCCCCTTCGACTATGCTCAGGGCAGGCCCTCAATAAATTTTATCAGATTGTAAATTACCAGATTGTAGGGAACATTCACCTTATATCTGCCGGCAAGTTCGATAACGGCGCCATTTAGGGCGTCGATTTCGGTTCTTTTTTTGGCCATGATGTCTTGCAGGGTCGAGGATTTATGCTCGGCTGTATCGGGGACCAGTTTACTGTAAAATACCTCCAAAAAGTCCTCAGACGTCGGCCAGTGTGTTTTATAGCCTGCCTCTGTCATCACGTTGAAGGCTTCATCAGCGATGCCGTTCATTATTGTACGCGTAGTTTGGTTTTCTGCCAATACTCCGTATGGGACATCGAGAATGGCCCCCAGCGGATTCAAGGCACAGTTATACAGCATTTTCGCCCACAGGTCTTTGGCAATCTCGTTGGTTGTCTGGCAGGGAATGTCACCAGCGGCTATTGCTTCGCACAAGCCGGTAAGCGGCGAGGAATCTTTATTGAAGAGGCTGCCAATATGGATTGAGCCCGCGTGTACGGTTATGGTAACCTCGTTGGCATTAGTCCGTTGAAATCCCGTTATTACACGGGCGCTGTAGATTTTGCCCCGCTTGAAAAAGGTGGAGAATGCTTCAGTGTTGCCCCAGCCGTTTTGAAACAGCACAATCTTGGTTTCCTTGCCAAACAGAGACTTATGCTCGGAAAGGTCTTTCGCCGCTGCCAACGAATCGAAAGACTTGGTGCATACCAGTATATAATCGTATTTTCTTGCCCGAACTTGCCCCAAAGATGTGTAGGTGCGGAATCTCGATGGCTCGGCGTGGAAGCTGCCCCAGATTCCTGTTCTGGCTAATCCATGCTTTCGCAGGGCCGAGACGGTATTTTCTCTGGCAATAATGTCAACCTGGCATTTCGATTTGAGCAGGCAGCTTGCGATGCCCAAGCCCACAGCGCCAGCGCCATATATTAGCACCGCCATACTTACAATTGTCGATTGTCAATTTACAATTGTCAATTTACAATTTTGACGTGAAAGCAATGGTACTTAGGCGAACAGCCCCCGTTGGAGAGAGACCTTTGGCGCTTGAGGATTTGCCGATTGCGCAGCCCGGCCCCAAACAGGTTCTGGTGAAGGTTTCAGCTTGTGGGATATGTCACACTGAGCTGGATGAAATCGAGGGTAGGCTGCGGGCAAAACTGCCGATAATCTTAGGGCACCAGATTGTTGGCACGGTAAAGAGCTTAGGTTCTGACGTCTCCAGATTTAAGTTAAAGGATCGCGTTGGAATTGCCTGGATAAACTCTGCGTGCGGCAAATGCCACTTTTGCCAAAAGGGAAATGAGAATCTATGCCCGGAGTTTAAGGCTACCGGCTGCGACGCAAATGGTGGTTATGCACAGTACGCCGTGGTCTGTGAAGATTTTGCCTATCCGATTCCTGATAAGATTAGTGATTACCACGCGGCGCCGCTTTTGTGCGCCGGAGCAATAGGTTACAGAGCGATAAGGCTGACCAATCTCCAGGACGGGCAAATTCTCGGCCTGTTCGGCTTCGGAGCTTCTGCTCACATTGTGATCCAAATAGCCAAGCACAAATTTCCGGGATGCAAGGTTTTTGTTTTTACCAGAGCCGGCCAAAAAGAGCATCAAAGTTTGGCTGAAAAACTGGGTGCGGATTGGGTCGGAGTAACCGGGGATATGCCGCCCGCCATACTTAATTGCGCAATCGATTTTACTCCGGCCTGGAAACCGGTTGTGGAATCTTTGAGACTGCTGGAAAAAGGTGGGCGAGTTGTTATAAATGCAATAAGAAAGGAAGAAAAAGACAAAGATTCGCTCCTGGAACTGAGCTACCAAAACCATCTTTGGCTGGAAAAAGAGGTCAAAACCGTAGCCAACATTACCAGGTGCGATGCCGAGGAATTTTTGCCGGTGGCGGCTGAAATTCCAATCGTGCCGCAGGTTCAGGAATTTGACCTGGAACAAGCCAACGAGGCGCTGCTGTTACTGAAGCACGGAAAAATCCAGGGCGCAGCAGTCTTAACAATGGCTGAGGGATGAAAAATGGCAATCATATTCTATAAAGAGCCGAAACTTAAAAATCCAGTTATGTTCTGCGGCTGGCCGGGGATCGGAAATATCGGCTTGACCGCAATCGATACTCTAAGAGTGGTGCTCAAGGCTGAGGAATTCGGCCAGATCGAACCCTGGGACTTCTTTGACCCCCAGCAGGTCAGGATTGCCAACGGCTTGCTGAAGGACCTTGAGTTTCCGAGCAATAAATTCTACTTTCAGCGGCTCGAAACCTGCCCTGAGCCGTGTCGAAGGGATCGGGACTCGATATTTTTTATCGGACAGCAACAGCCGGGCGAAGGCCCAGCAAGATACGCGCAAGGCCAAAAGGCTTATGAAATGGCCAATTTAGTCCTGGATGTGGCCGAGAAATTTGGCTGCCAAAGAGTCTACACTTCGGGGGCAGCGGTGACTGCGATTCACCACACCGCAAGACCACGGGTCTGGGCTGTGCCCAATAAACAGAACTTGATCGCTGAGATCAAAGAATATGACAATACCATCCTGATGTCGCAAATTGAAGGAAGAAGCAACCAGGGTGCAATAACCGGCCTGAACGGGCTTTTGTTGGGCGTGGCTAAAAAGCGGGGCTTAGAAGCGATCTGTCTAATGGGCGAGATACCTTATTACCTTCAGGGAGCTCCCTGGCCTTATCCTAAAGGGTCGGAGTCTGTTCTGCGGGTCCTGCTCAAAATACTTGATGTCACGGTTGACCCCTCGGCAAGCTCAGGGCAGGCCCTGAGCAGATTGGACAAATTAGCCGAAAAAGTAGAGGAAAACATTGAAGGATTCCTGGAAAGCCTTTACGCGGCAGAAGCGGTGCCTCCGGAAGTAAGAGATGAAATTGAAAGACTGAGACACGTCAGCCACGAGCCCGGACCGATAACCGAAGAAGAGCAGAAAAGGATAATGGAGCATATTGATGAGCTATTCGACCAGAGACCCTGGAAAGATGAAAAAGGACCCTCGACAGGCGGGGGAACCCAGTAACATCTTTAGATTTTCTGGGCCGGCGGGGGCTTGGAGGTTTGAGAACCCGACGCTAATTATCGCGTGGGACGAGGATGCGGGTAAGCTCGGTCCAAAGGTGGTCGAATACATAAATCGCCAGTTGGACGCGAAAAGTCTCTGTGAAGTCGAGCTGGCGGGCTTTTTCTCCTTAGAAGGTGTGGCGGTCGAGAACGACATAGCTCAGTTTCCCCAGGGCAAATTTTATTACTGTGGAAGAAACGACCTGGTAGTATTCAAAAGTAATGAGCCACGCCTTGAACGGCATAAATTCTTAGATGGCCTCTGCGATTTCGCTCAGCGTTACTGCAAAATAAGCCAGCTTTATACTCTTGGCGCGACTGTTTCATCGGTTGCCCATACCGACTCGCGAAGGATATTGGCGGTCTTTAATCAAGAGCAGATTCAGCAGGAACTTTCCCCCTTAGGCGTGGAAAACATGAATTGGCAGGGGCCGCCGGCAGTCAGCAGCTTCCTTCTATGGGTGGCCCAAAGAAAAGGAATTCCCGGCGTAAGCCTTTGGACAGAAATACCATTTTACCTGGCTGCGGGCGAGGACTTCCAGGCGATAAAGGCAACTCTTTCTTTTCTGGATAAGAGATTTGATCTATCTCTGGACTTAGCGGAACTAGATGAGCAAATCAGGTGCCAAAATGCAAAAATAGACCGGCTGAGACAAGATGACGCCCAGATCGACGGGTACATCCGCACGCTGGAAAGTAAGCTCTCTCTCAGTGCCGACGAGCAGGTGGAATTGAGCAAAAAGGTAGCCGAGGCACTCTAATTGTCGATTTACATTGCTTAGCATGCATCAAAACGGAGGTTCGCAGTAGCTTGCGGGCAAGAATTGCAGTAGCTTGGTGGGCTCGAATCCGGCAGGGTTCTTTGCAACGCCGGACCGATTGAAGACTAAATCAGTGTTCCCATCCAAATTCATGGCTGTCTGGCCATAATTTACCACCGAGCCGTTAATGGTACCGCCGGCGTTTCCAAAGAACTCGATGCTGCTGGCAGCGATGACGCCGTTGATAGCTTGGAAATTGCCGCCAAAACAGACCCCGAACCCGGGCGCCAATATGAATGTTCCGGCCTCTTTTTTTAGTTCGCTGAACCCTTGATCAGGCAGCGCCGCCACCCCATAGCTGTTTACCGTCCCGAGAAACTCAATTCGGTTTTCTGCGGTGGGGTAATCAAGGTCGCCATTGCCAACGATAATGCCGGTGATTTGAGCATTGCCGCTGAATCTCACTATGTTAGGAGCCTCGATAAATGCCAGACCTCGTATCACAACATTTCCTGAGAAGCTGGGATTGACCCCTGCAGGGATTCTGATATTTTCCAGTGTAATGTTAGCGGCAGTATCGGTTGCCGGGTCGAAAGTGCTCACGATGTATTGTTCGAAATTCGCTGGATAAGGCGTTGGAAAGTCGCAGGCCGGCACGCGTTTGACGTGTTGTAAAGCTGCTTCTCCCGTTTCTCCGAAGATGGAACTGGCATTGCTGATATCCACGCTGGCAATAGGATTGACGATACTTACTTCGCCGGCGATGCTGGACTTGCCTATCATTTCAAGGGCCAGGTTAGAATTTTTGCTCTCAATGTAAACGCTGGCTTCAATAGCCTCGTTGAAGCCCTCAACCTCCACACTGCCATGCATCTGGATAGGGCCTTTGCTTGCGATCCCGAAATCAAACACGGTATTGGCAATGGTGGCAAAATTGAAGCTGGTCCTGATTTTTCGGGCGATCTGTCCACTGCTGCCGGTTATATCCATCGTCAGGCTGTTATAGTCGTCCCCGTACGCGATAACAGCATTGAACACCTGGCCTGATTCGGAACTCAACAGTACACTCGGGACAGTTACTGTCTTGGCGGAGGCATCATAGCTTGCAACAATGTAAGTACCGGCGGCGCTGCTGAGCTTGCTCTGCAATTGCGCCGCGATAGACTGGAGTCTATTGGCAGGTGCGACAGTGCCTGAGACCTTGATTCCAGAAAGATAATATCGCATGACCTCAAGGCCGGATTGGGCGCTTACCAATGCCCGATTGGCCTGGCGTTGATTGTCGGAAACCTGGATATTTGTAGTGGAGAATGTTGCTATCGAGGCAGCCAGAGCCGAGAATATAAGCACAAACATCATTGATAGGATAAGTGCCGCGCCTTTGCGGCTTCTGATACGAGCCATTTTATCCCCCCCAGCAATGGGATACCGAGAATTGGCCTGCACTTATACTTCTATGACTCCCGGCGAAGCGGGTCCCTCCTTCAATCTCTAATCAAATTATAGGAGATTCTGGCGCAAATGCAAAATAAATCGTTCATTGTTCATGGTTCATAGTTCGTCGATCAACAACGAACAACGAACAACGAACAATGAGCAATGAACTACGCACGTAGCGGGACTGCTTACTGTGCCAGGCGTTTGGCCAGCTCGCTGATTGCTTTAAGTTCCTGGGGGTTTAATCCGGGGGTTTCCTCATCCGGTTGTTTTGCATCTATAATGTCTTCTAATAGCTCAATCTCTTTTTGATTTAGGTCGCTGACCTTATCCTGCAAGTGTTGAACCCTCTCTATTAGTCCGGCAAGTTCCTGATTGAGGCAGTGCTCTTGCTCGGCAACTTGCCGCTGCAACTGTTCGTTGGCTGCCTTCATCTGTGCCAGTTTGTCGGTCGGCTCATCATGAAGGTGCTTGAGCTGTTTTTCATTTTCTATCAACTGCCCGCTTATGTCTCTGATACGCTGCTCAAGCCGGTCTAAGTGAATCGTGATCTGATCTTCGCCCAGCTTGCGGTCGGCAATTTCTCGCTGAAGCCGTTGAATAACCGCCGCCAGAGCATCCGCCGAGAGGCCGCCTGCGGCGGATTCGGCCCGCCTCTGCGTGCCGGGGCTAGCCTGTAAGCGCTCAGCACTCACGGGCAGGTTTTGCCATATTCTTTTTTTTCCAAACATACCCGCAACCTTCGTGATCCGGTATACCGCCAATAATATCGGCAGAAATGTGCCGCTGCTTTGCTTTACAAAGGCGGTTTCATAACATCACAAAAAAAAGATTGCCACTTGACAGATTTTCTTAGGTCCTATATTATGTAGACGTTGCGAGTGCAGACATAGGCTAAAGCCAAGCGCTTGAAATAAAGGCACATCGCAACAGGGAGGCAGGGTGAGGACGGAATCGAAAGAATCCCGCCTGTGTCTCCTTTTTGTTTCTGCACGGGCACAAGCCTAAATCCGCCTGTCAGCGGGGCAGATAAACCGCGGATAATCCTGACTAACTTTCAATTGTCAATTTCTGCCCGTCTCTGCGAAACCACCTACCTTACCGCTTGTCGATTTGCGACCTGCGACCTCCGAATTGCACTCATTTTTGACTACACGGCTAATTTGCCCATTTTCAAGAAAAATTATCAGACCATCATTTTTTAGCAAAAAATCGTGTTTTAACCCTCAAAATTACGTAGTTACCACAATAGATTTGAAGGGGGTATTCACTTGACTCAAGTAAGCACAAGATGTAGTGTACGGGGTCATGGAAGATTATCCCCGGACGCTTACAGAATTCGAGGCACGTTTTTCGACAGAAGATGCTTGCCGCCGATAC